>Ga0070726_10000389_pt1 | contig 57293 bp, 68 predicted proteins | sample tdAd471_FD_67275 | JGI IMG/M metagenome (GOLD analysis project Ga0070726, IMG submission 67275) | Marine sediment microbial communities from the Atlantic coast under amendment with organic carbon and nitrate - tdAd47.1 | ecosystem: Environmental > Aquatic > Marine > Coastal > Sediment | place...
CGAACCGGTTGGAGCTGATCAGCATAGTGATAGGCACAGCTTCCGAGCGCGAAGCAGAACGACGTGCCGGTATAGCTGAAGTACAGGCGCGTGAAGTCGTCTGTGACGCAGATATAGATCGCGATGGCGAGCGATAGGGCGAGCCAGAGAGTCGCGATGCTCCGGTGTCGGCCAAGTCCCAGCGCAATCAGTCCGTAAAAGACGATTTCGATGCTGATGGACCAGGCCGGAGGGATAAGGCGGGATCGTTCGCCAATCAGGTCAGCGATGAAGATATTCTGCAGCCAGTCACCGGCGCTTGCTGGCCAGACAAGCCGCGCATTGGTGCTCGACATCGTCTCCGGTGCCAGGGTCAACAACAGGACGGCGACCGCAAAAACACTCCAATAGGCCGGGAACAGCCTCAGGAAGCGGTTGGTTCCGAAGCGGAGCAGTCCGCGTGCGGAAAACTCGTATCGCGTCGCGACGACGCGCGTGATCAGATAGCCTGACAGGGCATAAAATCCGAACACGGCGACGAGGCCGGAGAAACCGAACCCCGGGGCTCTGTAGTGATACAGAACCACGAGGAATGCCAGGGTCAGGCGATAGATCCCGAACACGGTCCCGGCGCGCTAGCCCGCACTTGCAAGCGTGTCAGCCATGCCTTCCGACTTGGTCGTCCCGGCGGCTTCCTCGCGGCCCTTGCCCCAGTAGGAGACGCAGGGGATTTTCCGCTTGTCGCAGCGCGCCGCGTACTTGCGGGCGATTTCGGTGACTTCCTCCATCAGACCGGCTGCCAGGGTGATCGGCTTGAGGCCGAGCTGCAGGAAGGTGTCGTTCTCGACGTGGAGATCATTCTCGTCCGCCTCATTGCGCGGGTTCGGAACGAGCTGGATTTCGACATCGGTCATGTCGGCGATCATCTTGGCCAGATCGCGGACGCGGTGCGTCTCGGTCATCTGGTTCATGATGCGGACCTTCTCGCCGTGCTCCGGCGGGTTCTCGACCGCCAGCTGGATGCAGCGGACCGTGTCCTGGATGTGGATGAAGGCCCGTGTCTGTCCACCCGTGCCGTGCACGGTGAGCGGATAACCGACAGCGGCCTGCATCAGGAAGCGGTTCAGCACCGTGCCGTAATCGCCGTCATAGTCGAAGCGGTTGACCAGGCGCTCATCGCGCTTGGTTTCTTCCGTTTGCGTGCCCCAGACGATGCCCTGGTGGAGATCGGTGATCTTCACCTTGTCGTTCTTGTTGTAGAAATGGAAGAAGAGCTGATCCTGGGTCTTGGTCATGTGGTAGATCGACCCCGGATTGGCCGGATAGAGGATTTCCTGATCCTTCAGACCTTCCGACGTCTCGACCTTCACCTTGAGATAGCCCTCGGGGATTTTCATGCCGGCGGTGCCGTAGCCATAGACGCCCATCGTGCCGAGGTGGACGAGATGAATGTCCTTGCCGCTTTCGACGATCGCCGCCAGCACGTCATTGGTGGCGTTGAGGTTATTGTCGACCGTATAGCGTTTGTGGCGGGCCGATTTCATGGAGTAGGGCGCCGCGCGCTGTTCCGCAAAATGGATGATCGTGTCGGGATTTTCGTCCGCGATCAGGTCCACCAGCTCCTGGTAGTCCTTGCCGATATTCATGTTCACGAAGGCGATGTCGCGACCGGAGACTTCCTTCCACGCTGCAAGGCGCTCGCTCATCGGCTGGATCGGGGTCAGGCTGTCGACTTCCAGCTCCACGTCGATCTTGCGACGGGACAGATTGTCCACGATGACAACGTCATGGCCGAGATTGGAGAGGTGAAGGGCCGTCGGCCAGCCGCAAAAGCCGTCTCCGCCCAGTACGATAACTTTCATAATGTCCTACGCCTGCCCGTGGCGTTCCCTGTCTAGTCATACTCTTCTTGCAGTCAGGGCAGGGCATTTCAAGTCCCGCACCTGCGCTCGGCAAGGTCTGACGATCAGTCCGGCGAGCCTATACTGATCTGCTGGCGTGCGCCGCACTAATTTTTCAGGAGGCGGCGGGAAACAAAAGACTGGCCTGAATGATAACGCAAACATTGCTGGGATTTGCGATAATTAGCGAAAACAGGACAAATTCTTGTCCAGTTTTCGCGGCGTTCGGAAGGCATTGCCGCCGATCCGGCATCTGCAAAAATATCCTTCCAATACCGCTTTCCGGCGCTGCCTGAGTAGACCTGAGCGCCAATCGACGCTAAATCCGCGCCAAATTCACCGGGATTTCAGGCCCGGACGCGGTTCAAGGAGAGAAGTATGGCCCTTCGGGTAGCGATCACCGGTTTTGGACGTATTGGCCGCCTGGCCCTGCGTGCGGTTCTGGAAAACAAGCGCTGGGATGAAGCCGAGGTCGTGGCGATCAATGACAGTTCCACCCCGGAGACCAATGCGCACCTGCTGACCTATGACAGCGTGCACGGCCGTTATCCCGGCGAGATCAAGGTCGGTGATGACTGGATCGATGCCGGTTTCGGCAAGATCCAGAAGGTCTCCAACCGCGATCCGTCCCAGCTGCCCTGGGGTGATATGGGTGTGGACATCGTTCTTGAGTGCACCGGCAAGTTCAATTCGAAGGAAGCTTCGATGGCTCACATCGAAGGCTCCGGCGCCAAGCGCGTTCTCTGTTCTGCCCCGGCGAAGAATGCCGACAAGACCATTGTCTACGGTGTGAACCACGATCAGCTGACCGCGGATGACATCATCGTCTCCAATGCGTCCTGCACCACGAACGGCCTCGCGCCGGTTGCCAAGGTGCTGAACGACGCTGTGGGCATTGAGCGCGGTCACATGACCACGATCCACGCCTATACGGGCGACCAGCCGACCCTCGACCGGAACCACAAGGACCTGCATCGCGCCCGCGCGGCGGCGATGTCGATGGTCCCGACCTCCACGGGTGCGGCGAAGGCGGTGGGCCTCGTTCTGCCGGAGCTGGAAGGCAAGCTGGACGGCGCCGCCGTGCGCGTCCCGACGCCGAATGTCTCGCTGATCGACCTCGTTTTCACGCCGGGCAAGGCGACAACGGCGGAAGAGCTGGCAGAGGCTGTGAAGGCTGCCGCGGACGGGCCGATGAAGGGCGTTCTGGGATATGACAGCATTCCCCTCGTCTCCATCGACTATAATCACGACAGCCGGTCCTCGATCGTCGCCATCGACAAGATCAAGGTGATCGACGAGCGCCTCGCCCGCGTGATGACCTGGTACGATAATGAGTGGGGTTTTGCCTGCCGCATGATCGACACCACGGTCGCCATGGGCAAGTTTCTCTAGGACCGGAAAGGACGCACAGGGATGACCGAGATCCGCCGAATCCAGGATGTAGAGGTCGCCGGCAAGCGCGTCCTCGTCCGTGTCGACTTCAACGTGCCGATGAAGGATGGCGCGGTCAGCGATGACACGCGCCTCCAGGCGGCCCTGCCGACCATCGAATATCTGCAGGAGCGAGGCGCACGCACCATTCTGCTGGCGCATTTCGGGCGCCCGAAAGGGCAGCGCGTGGCCGAGTTGAGTCTCGAGCCGGTCGGTCAGCCGCTGGCAGACCTGCTCGGCAGCGAGGTCAGCTTCGTTGATGATGTCGCCGGTGAAGACGTGCTTTCCGCCGTGGCCGACCTGCAGGATGGCGCCGTGCTCCTGTTGCAGAACACGCGCTTCGAGGCGGGTGAGGAAGCCAATGATCCGGACTTCGCAAGGGCGCTGGCCGAAATGGGCGATGTTTACGTCAATGACGCCTTCTCCGCAGCGCACCGCGCCCACGCGTCCACCGAAGGGGTGGCGCAACTCCTGCCGTCCTGTGCCGGTCTGGCCATGCAGCGCGAGATCGACCACCTGGTCGCCGCCCTGGAAAAGCCGGAGCGTCCGGTCATCGCCCTGGTGGGCGGCGCCAAGGTCTCGACCAAGCTCGACCTCCTGCAGAACCTGGTGAAGAAGGTCGACATCCTCTTCGTCGGTGGCGGCATGGCCAACACCCTGCTGCACGCCCAGGGCGTCGAGGTCGGGGCCAGCCTCTGCGAGAAGGATCTCGCAGACACCGCCCGCATGATCCTCGCCAATGCCGAGGAAGCCGGTTGCAAGCTGATGCTGCCGAGCGATGTCGTGCTCGCGAGCGAGTTCAAGCCGAATCCGGATACCCGCCTGGCCGCCGTCACCGACGTGCAGGATGGCGAGATGATCCTCGATTGCGGCCCGGCCACGGTGACGGCTCTCGCCCTCGCCATGGAAGGCGCCAGGACGCTGATCTGGAATGGCCCGCTCGGAGCCTTTGAAACCCCGCCCTTCCACACGGCGACGGTGACGGCGGCCAAGCAGGCGGCCTCCATGGCGAAGGCGGGTGATCTGGTGGCCGTCGCCGGTGGTGGCGATACGGTTGCGGCGCTCAACCAGGCCGGCGTGTCGGAGGACTTCACCTTCGTCTCGACCGCGGGCGGCGCCTTCCTCGAATGGATGGAAGGCAAGGAACTGCCCGGCGTTGCGGTCCTGGCCAAAAGCGTCGAAACGGTGGCTTGACCTTGGAGTTCAAAGCCTGCAATAGCAGGTGTGTTATCGTTAACACGGAATTTTCGCCCGGTTGTGGGCAAGCGGTCTGGATCGCGCTACAACACGGGTGTCACAGACTCGCACTCGGGCCGAACGGGCTCTGACAGAAACGCGGCACGGCCGCAAACGGGGATGAAACACATGGATCTCGACCTTCTCAACGAAACCGCCTGCGCCATGGTCGCACCGGGCAAGGGTATTCTCGCAGCGGACGAGTCGACCGGCACGATCGGCAAGCGTTTCACCTCCATCGATCTGGAGAATACGCCGGACAATCGCCGCGACTGGCGCGAAATGCTGTTCCGCACCGAAGCGGCCATGTCCGAGCACGTTTCCGGCGTCATCCTCTATGACGAGACCATCCGCCAGAAAGCTGAGGACGGCACGACGCTGGTCAAGCTGATCCAGGATGCCGGCTCCATTCCGGGCATCAAGGTCGACACCGGCGCCAAGCCGCTGGCTGGCGCAGAAGGCGAGATGATCACCGAGGGCCTCGACGGTCTGCGGGACCGCCTGGCGGACTATTTCGACCTCGGCGCCCGCTTCGCGAAATGGCGTGCCGTGATCAATATCGGCCAGGGCGGTGACGACCATGTCCCGAGCCAGTACTGCATCAACACCAACATGCACGCCCTGGCCCGCTATGCGGCGCTCTGTCAGGAAGCCTCCATCGTTCCGATCGTCGAGCCGGAAGTCATCATGGATGGCGATCACTCCATCGAGCGTTGCTACGAAGTCACCGAGTTTGCCCTGAAAACGCTCTATCGCGAGCTCTTCGACCAGGGCGTCGTGCTCGAAGGCACCATCCTCAAGCCGAACATGGTCATCTCCGGCACCACGGGTCCGGACCGTGCCGGGATCGAGGAAGTCGCCGACATGACCGTCCAGTGCCTGGCCAATTGCGTGCCGGCTGCGGTCCCGGGTATCGCCTTCCTCTCCGGCGGTCAGTCCGACGAGGAAGCCACGGCACACCTCAACGCGATGAACGCGTCCTACGACCTGCCTTGGCCGCTGACCTTCTCCTATGGTCGCGCGCTGCAGGCGGCACCGCTGAAAGCCTGGGCCGGCAAGTCCGCCAACGTCCCGGCAGCCCAGGCGGCCTTCAACCACCGCGCCAAGATGAACGGCCTCGCCGCCCTTGGCGAGTGGGAAGCCGATATGGAGAAAGCGCTGGCCTAGGGCCGTCGCACCTTCGAAGAATTCAAACCCCCGATTGCCCGGCAGTCGGGGGTTTTTCTTTGCCTGCGCTCCGTCCCCACAAACGAAAAAGGCCCGCTCTTTCGAGCGGGCCTGTCTCATTCCGTCTGCGGACCGGCTTAGTAGCCGAGCTCGGAGATCGTCAGCGTGGCCTGGGCCAGGTCGCTATTGGTCCCGTAGGTGCCGATCCAGATGTCGTACTGGCCGGACTGCGGGTTGTTGAAGGTGACGTGGGCGTTGAGGCCTTCGCCGCCATCATCGTCGCAATACCAGGACCCGTCCGGCGCGTTGATCACCAGCGTGGTGTCACGGTTGGACTGGGAGCCGAAGCTCAGCGGCAGGGAGCCGGCATTGAAGTGCAGGCGGTAATCGGGCGCGTTGGCGATCATGCCGCGGCAGCGGTCGAAGACCTGCGTCGCGTCGATCGTGCCACCGGCGGTGATCGGAACAGTGTACGGGTCCGGCGTGAAGCCCGTGGTCAGGTTCACGGTGCCGAAGGTCGGGTTCAGCGACCAGTCCTGGGCAGCAGCAATACCGGCAGTCGAAGCAGCAACAAGCGCCGCAGCGGCAATCATTTTAAGCGACATGGAAATCCCCTTCGTAATTGGGTCGTACCTCCAGGTACGCCCCCAGCGAGCGAAACCATAGACTACGCGCATGACCTCAACATGAACAGGATGAACAGGATTCACTGGGGCAATGTGTCTCAATACTGGTCTTCCGCCCCGAATTCGGCGAAAAGCCGCGGATGACCTGCCAGCTCTACCTGATCACCCCGCCGCACATTGATGCAGCTTTCGTCGATACGCTGGGCGCGGCCCTGTCCGCGGGTGGTGTGGCGGCGTTGCAGATCCGTTTGAAGGATCACAGCGAGGCCGAAATCCGCAAACTTGCCCCGCCCCTGATCGCCTGCGCCCACCAGCATGGCGTCGCGGCGATCCTGAATGACAGCGCCGAGCTGGCGGATGCGCTGGGCTGTGACGGTGTTCATATCGGTCAGCAGGATGGCCGCGTGAAGGATGCCCGCGCCATCATGGGCAAGGCCCGCACGGTTGGCGTGACCTGTCATGACAGCCGCCACCTGGCCATGGTCGCCGGCGAGGCGGGGGCGGATTATGTCGCCTTTGGCGCCTTCTACCCGACCACCACCAAGGACGCACCGACCCGGGCCGAGCCGGAGCTCTTGCGCTGGTGGGTGGATCTGTTCGAACTGCCCTGTGTCGCGATTGGCGGGATCACCGTGGAGAATGCCGCGCCGTTGATCGAGGCTGGTGCCGATTTCATCGCCGTGTCCGGCGGCGTCTGGGCGCACCCGGAGGGGCCTGCCGCCGCCGTGAAAGCTTTCGGCGCGCTCCTGGGCGACTAGCTTACATTTCAGCGAGACGAGGCAGCGAGGCCTTGACCTTGCCGCAATCCGGCGGTTTCTGGACCGCCATGAGTATTTTTGCGCTTGTCCTGTCCGCATCGCTTCTCTCCGCCCAGGCGGAGCTGCCGGGCGATACGCCGGACTTCACCTTTCCCGAAGAACTCCAGCTCATCCCGCTCGACGTCCAGGAGGCGGCGAGTGAGACTGATGATGCAGCCGTCGCCGAGGTGCCGGACGGGCTGAGCCCGGCCGAGGTCGCGCTCTACCGCGCCCAGCTGGCCTGGGTAAATGAAGACTGGGTGCTGGCCCGCCGCTATGCCGAGACGGCGGCGAGTGGCGGCGATACGATGGCGGCCATTATGGCCGGCCTCATCGCCCGTGATGGTCGCGACGGCGAGGGTATCGATCTGGAGCGCGCCATCACCTGGTTCCGCCGCGCCGCCGATGCCGAGAACACCACCGCCATGTTCGAGCTGGGCAAGATTGCCCGCGACAGTCGCTGGACCAGCCAGATCGGCTCGCCGCGCCGCTGGTTCGAGCAGGCGGCGCGCGCTGGCCATCGGGGCGCCATGCTGTCGCTGGGGCTGGAGCTCAGGGCCTCCGGTATTCCGCAGGAACAGGTCGATGCCCGCGCCTGGTTCGAGCGCGCGGCGCGCGCCGGGCTTGCCGAAGGCATGTATCAATACGCCCAGATGCTTGATCAGGGCGAGGGCGGTCACAGAGACCAGGTCCTGGCGCGTCAGTGGTTCGAGATGGCCGCCGAGGATCGCCACGCCGAAGCCGCCCTGCAGGCCGCGATCATGTATGCCGAGGGCGATGGCGGCATGCAGGATGACGACCGGGCCCGCGAACTGATGCGGATTTCCGCCGAGAGCGGCTATCCGCCGGCCCAGGGGCAGTATGGCCTGATGATGTATCAGGGACGCGGCGGTGAGCCCGACGCGACCATGGCGGGCTACTGGTTCGAGCAGGGTGCCCGCGGGGGCGATGCGGAGAGCCAGTTCCTGCTGGCCTATGTCCTCGCCCAGGGTGATGGCCGTCGCCAGGATTTCGACCGCGCCTATTACTGGACGCTTCTCGCCGAGCATGATGCGGAGGGCGCGTGGGTGGACAACCCCGCGCGCGACCAGTTGCGCACCGCGCTCGAACGGGTTCTCTCCCCGGCGGATGCCACGCGTATCCGGGCCGAGGTTGCGACCCAGCCCTGACGCCTGTTTTGCCGGAACGGCCCTCATGGCTTGCCGATTTCGCGCCTCGCTGTTAGGAGAGCGCCACTTCGCGGCCCTTTTGCCGCGAGACGAGTTTTCCGGATAGGTGACGCATGAAGATCAACGGCAATGAGATCAAGCCGGGCAATGTCCTCCAGCATCAGGACACGCTCTGGGTCGCAGTGAAGACCGAGCACGTGAAACCGGGCAAGGGCGGCGCCTTCGCCCAGGTCGAGCTGAAAAACCTGCTCGACGGTCGCAAGCTGAATGAGCGTTTCCGCGCCGCGGACAAGGTGGAGCGCGTGCGTCTCGAGCAGAAGGATCACACCTTCCTCTTCGACAGCGGCGACGCACTGACCTTCATGGATGCCGAGACGTTCGAGCAGATCGAGCTCGCCAAGGACTTCGTGGGTGAAGACCGCGCGGCCTATCTGCAGGACGGCATGACCGTGGTCGTCGACTTCCACGAGGAGCGTCCGATCGGCATCTCCCTGCCGCAGCAGGTCACGCTGGAAATCACCGAGACCGAGCCGGTCGTCAAAGGCCAGACCGCGGCGAATTCCTTCAAGCCGGCCATCCTCGAGAATGGTGTCCGTACCGCCGTTCCGCCCTTCGTGGGCCAGGGTGAGCGCATCGTCGTCGCCACCGAAGACGGCTCCTACGTCAAGCGCGCGGACTAAGATCTTGGGTACGCTCTCTCCCCTCCTCACCGTCATGACGGACGTGGCTGGCCGCGCCGGTCGCTCGCTCAATCGTGATTTTCGCGACATCGAGCACCTGCAGGTCTCCAAGAAAGGCCCGGCGGACTTTGTTTCCGTCGCGGACCACAAGTCCGAGGAAATCATCTATGACCGCCTGAACCAGGCGCGTCCGGGCTATGGTTTCCTGATGGAAGAACGCGGGATTTCCGAGGGCACCGACCGGTCTCACCGCTGGATCGTCGACCCGCTCGACGGCACGCTGAACTTCCTGCACGGCATGCCGCACTTCTCCGTCTCCATCGCGCTTGAGCGTGAAGGCGAGCTGGTTGCAGGCGTGGTCTATAATCCGGCCACGGACGAGATGTTCCACGCCGAGAAGGGCCGCGGCGCCTGGCTGGCGGACCGTCGCCTGCGTGTGGCAGGCCGCAAGCATTTCGACGAGAGCGTTGTCGCCACGGGCATGCCTTTCGTGGGCAAGAAGGGCCATGCGCAATTCCTCAAGGAACTGCACCAGGTCATGCCGCACGCCGCCGGCGTCCGCCGGATGGGCTCGGCCGCTCTCGACCTCGCCTGGGTCGCGGCAGGTCGCTATGACAGTTTCTGGGAACGCAATCTGAAGTCCTGGGACATCGCGGCCGGTATCGTCCTCGTCAAGGAAGCCGGTGGTTTCGTCGCCGAGATTGACGGCAAGGATGACATCCTCAACACCGGCAATATCGCGGCCGGCAACGAAGACATGCTCGCCCAGCTCCAGGCCAGGCTCGACGCCGCACGCTGAGATGCGCCCCTCATCCGCACCGGATGAGGGACGTCTCGCCGTCAGGCTGCCAGCTGTCCGATTTTTTCACGGGCCGCGGCGACCTGTTCTTCAGCCTTGAAGTTGAGCTGCCCGGCGTCGATCAGTTCGACATCGATGATGCCGATGAATTTCAGCACCTGTTTCATGTAATCCGTCGCAAAGTCGACCGGGCTGCCAACGGGGACGCCGCCGGACGCGATCACCAGGATAGCGCGCTTGCCGGTGAGCAGGCCCTCCGGGCCATTTTCCGTGTAGCGAAAGGTCTCGCGGGCGCGGGCGACGAGGTCGATCCAGGCCTTCAGCGCGGCCGGGATGGAGAAGTTGTAGATTGGCACGCCGATGACCAGCGTGTCGGCGGCCTTCAGTTCGGCCACCAGCGTGTCCGACTGGGCCAGACGCTGACGCTGGAGATCGTCACGCTCGGACGGGTCGGTGAAGTTGGCGTTGATCCAGTTTTCGTCAATCTGCGGCAGCGGCGTCTCAGCGAGATCGCGGACCGTGACGGCGAGATCCGGATTGTCCTGGCGGAAACGGTCGATCACCGCATCGGTCAGGGCGCGGGACTGGGACCCGGTGCGACGCATGCTGGCGTCAACGCGAAGCACGGATTGAGTGCGGGACATGATGGGCTCCTTGAAGCAAATTCCTCTTGTCCCGGGGAAATAGGTCTTTCATTGCTCGGCTTAATCTCTCAGAAAAGAAAGATATTGTTTCCTGACTGCGCATAATGACCGCCGCAATCGGGATTTACGCAGTCAAATTTTGACCTCGCCCCCAAATTGTCCCAATGCGTGGCGATGGAAGGGACCCAGTCGAGCGTAAGGGGAGACCATGCCGGTTTTGCATGAAGACCAGATGGATCGTGAGGCCGAACAGGTCCGTTTCACCGGGCCGTGGCGCTACATTGTCTGGATGGCGCTGTTCACCGCGGCGGTTCTGGCCATTGCGGTCAGCCTGCTCGCGCCGCTGACCGAGGCTTTCCGCGCCAACTACGCGATCAATGGCCTCATCCTCGCCGTGCTCGTGATCGGGGTGCTCTACACTTTTGCCCAGGCGTTGATGATCGGACCGGCGGCCCGCTGGCTGGTGCGGTTCCGGTCCTCCGAGGACCCGGCCAGCCTCGGGCGTCCGCCCGCCATGATCGCGCCAATGGCGTCCATGATCGGGTCCGCCGACGGCAAGATGCGCATTTCCGCCGGCTCCGTCCGGACCGTGCTCGACTCGGTCGGCGCGCGTATGTCCGAGGCGGGAGCCTTCACACGTTATTTCGGACGTCTGCTGATTTTCCTCGGCCTGCTCGGCACGTTCTGGGGCCTGCTGGAAGTGGTCCGGGATGTCGGTGATGCCGTGGCTGCAGTGTCCGCGAACACCTCCGGCAATGTCGACGCGGCCCAGCTGATCGGTGCCATCCAGGGACCGATCCAGGGCATGGGGACCGCCTTTGCGTCCTCGCTCTTCGGCCTGGCGGGGTCGCTGGTGATCGGCTTCCTCGACCTTCAGGCCAGCCGCGCCCAGAACCGTTTCTACAACGAGATTGAGGAATGGCTGTCCTCGATGTCACGTGTGGCGGCGGCCGGACCGGCGAGTTCCGGTGATGGCGAGGTCTCCTCGGCCTATGTCGGCGCGCTGCTCGAGCAGACCGCGGAGACGATCGATCGTCTCGCCCATGCCATGGAACGACACACCCGCCAGATGGACACGACGCTGCAGCGCTTCGCGGAAGACAGTCGGGCCGGACAGGAAGAGGCCGCCCGCGCCCTGCGCGACGAGATCCGCGTCCTCATCCGCGCCCTGCAGAACCGTGACCGGGGGAGCGACTGATCATGTCGTCGCCGCGGTTCGCGCGTTTCCAGGAAGCCGATAATGGCGATCACTGGCCGGGTTTCGTCGATGCCCTGGCCACGCTGCTCCTCGTCATCGTTTTCCTCCTGGCCGTCTTCGTGGTTGGTCAGGTCTCGCTCAGCCAGGCGCTGACGGGACGCGATGAACAACTCGCCGCGCTGAATGCCCAGCTGGCCGTACTCGCGGACGAGCTGGCGCTGGCGCGCGACGAGAACGCCGATCTCAACCTGCGTATCACCGGCCTGGAGACCGAGATTGTCGGTCTGCAGGACGAGCGCGATGCCCTGACCGGGGCGCTTTCCCTGGCGAACACCCAGGCCCAGCTCCTGACCGACGAACTCGACGAGGAGCGTCGCCTGTCCGACGAGAGCCGCCGGGCACTGGCCTTGCTCAACCAGCAGATCTCCGTCCTGCGCGACCAGATCGCCACGCTCAACGCCGCCCTCGACGCCGCGGAAGCGCGGGCTGAGGATGCCGAAGCGCAGGTGATCAATCTCGGTGAACGCTTGAACGCCGCCCTGGCCGAACGGGCCGCCGAACTCGCCGTGTATCGATCAGATTTTTTCGGTCGTTTGCGCGCGGTCCTTGGCAATCGTACGGGCGTGCGCATTGTCGGAGACCGCTTCGTTTTCGAGACCGATGTCCTGTTCGCCTCCGGCTCCGCCGCCCTGTCGAGCGAAGGCCGTGAGAGCCTGCGTCCGATTGCAGAGGCGATCATCCAGCTCACCGAGGAAATTCCGGCCGATCTGGACTGGGTGATCCGCATCGACGGCCATACCGACCCGGTTCCGATCCGCACGACCTATCGCTCCAACTGGGAACTCTCCGCGGCTCGCGCCATCTCGGTGGTGACCTGGATGGAAGATCTCGGCGTGCCGTCCCGCCGCCTCGTCGCGGCCGGTTTCGGCGAGCATCATCCCATCGTCGACGGCCGATCCGCAGAAGCCAACGCCCGCAATCGCCGCATCGAGCTGAAGCTGACGTCGCGGTGATTTCGGTGATGAACGGGGCGGGGCGGCCTTCGTGCCGCGTCTAGTCGTCCGGGTCTTCAGTCAAATAGCAGGTCAGTGCGCCGTACTCGTAGGGTGGAATGGCGTAGAGCTGGCGGAAGGCATCGAGCGCGGCCGGATGGTAGATGGTCGAGTGGGTCTCGCTGTCCCGGTGATCAACATAGGTCCAGGTCGGCGGCGTCGGATCGGCCTGGGCGAAGGCGGGCAGGCTCAGCACCGAAGCGGCGAGGGCCGCGGCGAGACGGGTCTTCATGGGACACTCCCCTTCTGGTTGCGCCGAGCTTAGCGGCGGATGGGGCCGGGGGGAACGGCACTGACTCCCGACTTGCCCTTTCCGCCTACATCCGGTATCAGCCCCGCTCCTGAGTTTATTGAGCTGCGTGCGGGACAACGTAATTCCGTTGCGCGGCGGAGAAAGAAAGCCGGATCGATGAAAAGCGATATCCATCCCGAGTACCACGTGATCAATGTGGTCATGACCGACGGTACGACCTTCCAGACCAAGTCCACCTGGGGCAAGGAAGGCGACACCCTGAACCTCGACATCGACCCGACGTCCCACCCGGCCTGGACCGGCGGTAACCAGCAGATGCTGGACCGCGGTGGCCGCGTTTCGCGCTTCAAGGACAAGTTCAAAGGCTTCGTCTGATCAGCGCCGGATATCCGGACACAGAAAAGCGCGGCCCTCAGGGGACCGCGCTTTTTCTTTGCCTGAATGCGGGGCTGTGCGCCTAGAAGAGTTCGATCCCGGCCGCTGCGTCGTCCTGGTGCTCTTCCTCCCCGGCCTCGCTGGTATCGCGCAGGAAGTCCTCGATGGCGCCGCTGAGCGCGCTCGCGACGGCGTTGAGTTCCTCGGACAGGGAATCGGTCTGGCTGGCGACGTCGCGGGACGCATTGACGGCCTCTGCCAGTGTGGTCATGTCCTGCATCGCGATGCCGGCCCGCGAGCTGGCGCCTTGCGTGTTGGAGTTGATGGCGTGGGAGGCGGTTTTCTGCGTGCTCACCGACTGGGCAATCTGGTTGGAGTATTCGCCTGACTGCCGACTGATCTGGCCGATCTCCTCGACGGCGGCCGACACGGCCGCAACGGTCCGGGTCAGCGTCTCGAACTGTTTGCCGATCGCCTCTGTGGCCTGTGCGGATTGCTGGGCGAGGGCTTTGACCTCCTGGGCCACGATGGTGAAGCCGCGACCGGCTTCGCCCGCGCGCGCGGCCTCGATGGTCGCGTTGAGCGCCAGGAGGTTGGTCTGCTCGGCGATGGAATTGATGAGGCGGATGAATTCGTGGATTTCGTCAGACGCGTTCCGGAGCGCCTGGGTGTCTGTCACGGCTTTTTCAGACCGCGCCAGCATGTCCCGGGAAGCGGTTAGCGCTTCTTCGGTCTGACGACCGATCTCGTCGATCTCATGGGTCAGCTGGCTCGCGGCGCGATCGACTTCATCGATATTGCGGGCGGCCTCGTCGAAGGAGGTTCTGGCCTCAACGGCATTGCCCGCTGCGGTTTGCGTCTGGTCGGAGAGCCGACCCGAGGCGGCGTGCAGTTGTTCAACGACGTCGACAACCTTGCTGATGGCTTCGGCGGAATCGCGACGGAATTCGGCGATCCGGTCGCTGACTTCCTTCTGGCGCGCGCGCTGGGCATCCAGCTTGGCGCGTTCATTGGCGATGAAGCTTTCCTTCTGCTGCTCGCCATAATGGAAGTCGACGGCAGCGCGGACCAGCTCGCCGAGTTCATGGTCGAGATTCAGCGCGCGGATCTCCTCGACCGCGTTGGCATTGTTGATGTCCTTCACGGCGCGCGAGATCTGCTTCAGCGGCGCCGCGATACTGCGGGCGAGGATGCGGCCCCCCGCGAGGGAGATCAGGAGCGTCGCGGCGACGAGCGCAACCATCTGGATGATGGAGCGCATGCGTTCCTGCGCGGCGGCTGTGCGGGCTGTTTCCGCGTCTCCGCGCAGCGTGTTGGTGATATCGGCATAGCGTTGCGAGGCACTGAAGAGTTCGGTGCTGAAGCCACGCCGGGCTTCAGTACTGCCTCGGGCGATGCGACCCCAGTTTCTGAAACCGTCCCGGTATGCATGAAGCGAGGAAAGCAGCGTATCCGCAGTTGCCGGGTGGGGGGTCGTGTTCCGGATCGCGTCTGCCATGGCCTCGTAGCGATCATGAAAGCGCTGGAGATAGGCGGCGTTTCCACGCAGCATGAAATCCTTCTCGTACCGCCTCAGCTGAAGCAACTGAACCGTGAGCTGAGCGGCTGCGAGGGGCTGCGTATCCGCAAGTGTGTCCAGCGCAAGTTCGAGGTCGAGCGCATGGGCGCGAAACTCGCCGTAAATCCCATCATTCTCGCTGAAACCATTTCGGGCCTGGTAGTCGGCGATCCTGTGAAGGAGAGCGGCGAGAACGCCGAACTGATCGATGATTTCGCCTTGCAGCCGGTCGTCCAGCGCGTTCGAGCCACGAATTTCGGTCTGGGCTTCTCGAATGAAATCGTCCGCTGCCGTGATTGTCGCGTCGTCGTGATCAACCACTAATTGTTCGACGAAGTGGCTGAGATCCATCATCTGGCCACGGGCATGATCAACCTGCCACGCCGCCTCGCTCAGGCGCTCACTCTCGGCGCGGGCGCGTTCAAGCCCGTTCAGGGTCTGGAGAAATACTCCAAGCGCCGCACAGTTGGACAGGACAATCAGGCCCAACAGGAACCACATGCGGGCCCCTACGGACCAGGATCGGAACCGGCGCTTGATCCACTCAGAGAAGGTCATGGCAGCCTCAGAAAGTTGCGAAAAGCAACGTGATCGAAGGTTGCATCCAGCGGTTAATAGAATAAAAAAGGCGCCCCGAGGGACGCCAATTTTCATAATATATAACTACAAGACCGGTCAGTGCTCGGCGAAAGCGCCGCGCAACATGGCCATCTGGTCAGCGACCGGATTGGCTTCACTGTCCTCGCCACTGTCGGCATAGAGGCTGTCATCAATGCGCTTCAGGCGCGCATAGAGCGAGCGCGAGCGCGTCACCAGCGTCAGCAGGGTTTGCGGTGCGGCTTCACCTTCCGGCCAGAGATCATCGGTCGGGCGATCAAAGCTGAGGCGGTATTTGCCGTCCGTCGCATCCTCGGCGGACATTTCACCTTCGGCCACGGCCCGCTGCGCCAGCAGCCAGGAGGCTGCCTGCATCAGGCGGGTTGTCAGCTTCATGCTTTCGGTCGCGTAGGAGAGCGCACCGGCCCGATCCAGCGCCTTGGAATCATCCCGGCCCGGACCGTCCAGATAACTGGCGGTCTCTTCCACCAGGTCCATGCCCTCGTGGAACAGCTTCTGGAACAGCTCGGAGCTCGCGAATTCACGCGCCCGGGTCGCCGGGGCTCCACCTGCTGGGAAAAGATTGCGTCCGTCAGTCATCACTCGTCCATCCGTGCATCAAGGCTTGCCCGATTCGGTGCAAGGCCTAGGCCAGAATCACTCGAAACTCTTGATTAAATCTTGAACACCGCGTCCGCAGCGTCACGTCCGGCCTTCTTTTTGGCAGTAATCTCGTCGATCCGGCGGATTTCCGCTTCCAGCAAGTCGCGACGCTCTGCAAGGTCTTCGAGGGAGAGGTGGTCGAGATCTTCGCCGGGGCGGATCGTGTTGCGATCCCGCGCTGCCAGGCCCATATCTTCATCGATCATGATCTTGCCTCCCCTTCAGTCCGGTCATGAATGAGCCGGGCATCATAGCAAACTTCTGGAAAATGCCATGTCCTTCCCCGTGTCCCATCGTGTTGTTCTTGCCCAAGATCCTGGCGGACCAGAGGTTTTGAACCTTGTCGAACGTCCGTTGGAGGCGCTTGCGCCCGGCGAAATTCTGATCCGGACTTCCGGATGCGGGATCAACCGGCCAGACCAGTTCGAGCGGCTGGGATTCTATCCCGCACCGCCCGGCGCGCCGGAGGGGCTGGGGCTGGAAGCAGCGGGCGAGGTCGTGGCGATCGGCGCGGCTGTGACCCGCTTCAAACCAGGCGACCGCGTCATGGCGCTGGTCGCTGGCGGCGGGTATTCCGACCTGGTTCGAGCGATCGAGGCCGCCTGTCTGCCTGTGCCCGAAAATCTTGACCTGGACTCGGCGGGCGGGCTGCCCGAGACCGTATACACCGTCTGGGCGAATGTGTTCGAGGCTGGGGCGTTGTTGCAAGACGAAACACTTCTCGTCCATGGCGGGGCCAGCGGGATCGGGACGACCGCCATCCAGATGGCCAAGGCGGCCGGCGCGCGCGTGGTCGCCACGGCGGGCAGCGAGGAACGGTGTGAGGTCTGCCGCGATCTCGGAGCCGATCTGGCGATCAACTACAGGGAAACCGCGTTCGAGACAGCGGTGAAGGCGTTCGGCGGTGCCGATGTCGTCCTCGACATGGTCGGAGGCGACTATGTCCAGCGCAATATCGACTGCATGAATGCGGGCGGGCGCATGGTGTCCATCGCCTTCCTCCAGGGAAGTCGCGTCGAAGTCGACCTCATGCGCGTCATGCTCAAGCGGCTCACCCTGACCGGATCGACCCTGCGTGCGCGTCCCGAAGCGGAGAAGGCACGCCTGACGGCCGCAATCGAGGCAAACGTCCTGCCCTGGATCGCATCTGGCGCGGTTCGCCCGGTGATCGACCGACGTTTCGCGCTCTCCGACGTGGTCGAGGCCCATCGGTATCTGGATACGGGAGCCCAGGCCGGAAAAATCCTGCTTGTTCCGTAGCCGGATTGCATTGCACCGCTTTCAACTCCGCGAGGGCTGATGTATAGAGGGCTCAAATCGCTTCTATGAGAGCTCGCTTTCGCTGAAGCGTCGGAAGCCCCAGCCCGGCAGCCGTGCCGGGCTTTTTTTATTCCCACGGAGCAAATGGCATGACCGAAATCCTGATGCCGAAAGCCACAGCGGTCTGGCTCGTCGACAACACCTCGCTGACCTTTGATCAGATCGCGGACTTCTGTGGTCTGCACCCGCTTGAAGTCAAAGGCATTGCTGATGGTGATGTGGCCGCAGGTGTGCGTGGCGCTGACCCGATCTCCAACGGCCAGCTGACGCGCGAAGAGATCGAAAAAGCCGAGAATAGTGGCGATTACCGCATGTCTGTCGTGAAGCCGAAATACGCGGACCTGCATCAGCCGTCCAAGCGTCGCGGCCCGCGCTACACGCCGCTGTCCCGTCGCCAGAACCGCCCGGATGCCATTGCCTGGCTGGTCCGCAATCACCCGGAACTGTCCGACGCACAGATTTCCAAACTCGTTGGAACGACGAAGACGACGATCCAGGCCGTGCGCGACCGCACGCACTGGAACGCTACCAATATCAAGCCGACCGACCCGGTTTCGCTCGGTCTGTGCACGCAGATCGATCTCGACGAGCAGGTGAAGAAGGCGTCTGATCGCCGTCGCAAGCTCGAGCTGGAGAATCCGGAGCTGATCCAGGACACGCTGAAAGCGGCTGAAGAGCTGCATGCGCCTGAAGCGGATGATGCCGCATCCGGAGAGATCAATCTGGAAACCCTCTTCGGTGGTTCCAGCGCGTCCAGCGACGACTGATCTTCACCATACCCCGAATCAGGAAGGCCGCCCGGTGGGGCGGCCTTTTCTGTATCAGCTGGTCGGTACGGTGTAGTTCATGGCCAGTCGCCCGCCATCGGCATAAATCGTCGTGCCGGTGATATAGCTGGCATCACGCGACGCCAGGAACGACGCCACCGAGGCGATCTCGTCCGGGTCGCCGATCCGCTGCAGCGGTGTGCGTGACATGATCTTGTCCATCGCAGCCGGATTGTCGTTCACCGCTTTCAGGACATCCGTATTGATACTCCCCGGTCCGATCGCATTGACCCGGAGCCCATATTTGGCGAGCGCCAGGGACATGGACTTGGTCATCTGGTTGATCGCGCCCTTGGTGGCGCAATAGGCGAGCTGGTCCGGGATCGCCATGACGCCGTTCACCGACGACATGTTGATGATGGCATAGCGGCGGCGGACGTCCTCGGACCGTTCCTGGTCCGCCTCGATCTGCTCGACCATCTGGCGCGCGGCTTCGCGGGCGACCAGGAAGGCGCCTTTCAGATTGACGCCCATGACCTTGTCGAAATCGGCTTCGCTCAGGCTGAGGATGTCACCGGAGGCGACGATGCCCGCATTGTTCACCAGCACGTCGAGACGACCGAAGGCCGACCGTGTTTCCGCGAGCAGGTTATTGACGGACAGCCGGTCTGCAACATTGCAATGAACGAAGAGTGCCTTCTCCTTGTCGGCGCCGAGCTCCTCCGCGAGCAATTGTCCGGCCTCGGCGTCGACGTCGGCGATGACGACCTGGCAGCCATCCTCCGCAAGGCGACGGGCACAGGCCTTGCCGATTCCGTTGGCCCCGCCGGTGATGATGGCGACGCGATCCATTGCGGGCATGGGCTTATCCTTCTCTGGCCGGGACCAGAGCGGTCCGGATGGTGTTTTCTGCGGGTCTCACCTTGCACAGCTGGCGCGCGCTGGCAATTACCGGACGGTGTCAGGGATTGCGGGTGCGCTCGTAATCGGCAGCGATTTCAGGGTCATCGGGAGAAAGCGAGTAGGCGCGAGAGAAAAGTCGGCGGGCCCGGCGGGCTTCCCCGGTGGCTTCCAGCGCCGTTGCCAGGGAGTGCACGAAGGCACCGATCTCCGGGTCTGCCTCGACCGCCTGCTCACACAGGGGCAGGGCCGTCTGGGCGCGGTTATCCTGGATCAATGTCCAGCACAGCATGTTCAGAGTGGACCCTGAATCCGGTTCGATCTCGACCGCCCGCTCCGCGTCGGCGACGGCTGCTTCTGTCATTCCCAGGTCCAGGAAGGCAGAGGAACGGTTGATCCAGGCTCCGGACCAGTCCGGAGTGGCTCGAACCAACCGGTCGAAGACCTCCACGGCTTCCGCGTCGAGGTCGAGGGCCCGATAGGCAAAGCCGAGGCTGACCAGGGTCAGCGGCTCGTCGGGCTGGGCGCGGTCGGCCCGGAGAAGGTCCTGGATGGCGCGTTCATTATCGCCGGTCTCGGACAGGGCGATGCCCCGATTTCGATAGAAGGACGGGTGGAGAATTTCGAAATCCTGGGTTTCCGCGATCGCTTCTGCCATGGCATGCGCCGCAAGGGCATCCTCATAGCGCTGAGCCTCGAGCAGGGCCGCGCCAAGCTCGGCATAGGCCAGCACTTCCTGGCCCGGGGTCAGCTCTTCGGTATCCAGGCAGACTTCAAGGGCTGCGATGACCTCCGCATTCTCCCCCTCGCTGAGCGCCTCCAGGGCGGCGCGGCAGGGCACGTCGGGGGCCTGCGCCTGGGCGGAGTGAGAGAAGCCGAGACTGGCCAGGAGAAGGGTGAGGAGGAAACGCATGAAAGCCTCGATGATGATGACGACTACTCGCTCCTGAAAGCGGTAACGGGAGTCAGGGTCGCATGCAAAGAGGGCGACCCTGGGGCCGCCCTCCAAAATCAGTGATGTTCGTGTCGCATTCGGTGTTCCGACTGGCGCAGGGCTTCTATCTGTTCCTTAATTCGAAGCTTTTCCTTTTTAAGCGTGGCCACTTCAAGGGAGTCCGCAGAAGGATGACGAGCAAATTCGTCAATTTGGGCATCAAGACGCGTGTGACGAGCGTCGAGCTCACGGATGCGGGCTTCGATTGGCATGGAGTCCTCTCCTTCACTAAAGTGGAACTCGACAATTGAAACACGTGACGTAAATGAGTCCAGTCACGGATTATTACGCGGTTAGGCGAGTATGAAGAACGACCGGCTGATCATTGGAATCTCAGGCGCTTCCGGAATCGTCTACGGCGTGAGAGCGCTAGACGCCGCAAGGGAACTGGGCCTTGAGTCCCATCTCGTCGCCTCGAAGGCGGCGGAAATGACGCTCGGATACGAGACCGAACTTTCGATCCGTGCACTGCGCGAAAAGGCGGACCAAGTCTACAAGATGCCCGATGTCGGCGCGGCGATTGCCTCCGGCTCCTTCGCGACTCGCGGCATGCTGATCGCCCCCTGTTCGGTCCGCACCATGTCTGAAATCGCCACCGGGGTGACCTCCAGTCTTTTGACGCGGGCGGCTGATGTCTGTCTGAAAGAACGTCGACGGCTCGTCCTGATGGTGCGAGAGACGCCCTACCATCTCGGGCATATCCGGACCATGGCGCAGCTGACCGAGATGGGCGCCATCATCTGTCCGCCATTGCCGGCCTTCTATGCGCGTCCGAAATCCATCGAGGAGATGGTCGATCAGTCGGTCGGACGGGCGCTGGATCTGTTTGGGCTGGACTGGACGCCGACCCGTCGATGGGGCGAGGACCTCGTTGGTGGTCGTCGTGGCGACAAGGCTTAACGGATTGTCATCGCTTATGCATTCGATTTGCGTTTATTTGCCACAACGATGTCGGTAGACTAGTACATCGCGTCGGCAGCGAATCCCCCCGGAGTCAGCCTGCCTTCGATCATGATTCAAACGAAGAGACCGGTCAGGAATGGACGGAGAATCCCTCGACCAGGCAGGCCTGCTGTCAAAGCTGGAAACCCTGCGTGAAGAGCATGAAGCCCTGAATGCCGAAGTTGATGCGCTGAGCGAGAATGGCGTCATCGACCAGCTCAAGCTCGCGCGTTTGAAGAAAGAGAAATTGCGTCTCAAGGACGCGATCCAGACAATCGCGGATCAGATCACCCCGGACATTATCGCCTGATTGAGACGGAGTGGGCGTCAGCCGTTGGCCGTGCGCTTCTTCTGTTCCTGCTTGCGGGCGTACATGGCGTTGTCAGCCGCCGCCATCGTGTCTTCCGCCTTCATGCCGGCCTGAAGCGGCTGGGTGCCCCAGGCTGCCCCGACCTTGAGCTGGCGTCCCGCATACTCGAAGGGCGTCGTCTCGATGAGCTCGACAAGCTCCCGGGCCTTGTTTTCAGCGCCCTCCGGACCGGTCAGGGTCAGGACCACACCGAACTCGTCGCCGCCGAGGCGGCCGACCGCGTCGGTTTCACGGACATGGGCCGTAAGAAGGCTGGAGACGTGATGCAGGGCCGCATCGCCAGCCGCATGGCCGTAAGTGTCATTGATCGCCTTGAAGCCGTTAAGGTCGAGATAGACCAGGGCAGAGGGCGCGTTGTGGCGTTCCGCAAGGGCGAGAGCGCGGCCCATTTCCCGCAGGAAGGCGCGGCGGTTCAGCACCGGCACCAGGACATCATGATCGGCCAGCGATTCCAGTTCGCGAACACGGCCTCGCAGGCGTTCGGTTTCCCGGCGCAGCTGGTCGACTTCACCCATCAGGGAGAGGAGGGCTCGCTGGACGTTCGGCGTCAGCTCGGATTCCGGAACGCCCATGATCGACGCGCTGTCCGTGGCGGCGCTTGACGAACCGGCAGCCGAGGTCGATCCCGTGGACGAGGTCTTGCTCGTCCGGGTGACTGGCTTGGGCGTATTCACGGAACCAATGCGCATGGGCGCTCCAAAGTGATTCTGCTTCAGACTCAGGCTGGCGAGGTGGGGTTAAGAAATCCTCAAACAGGCCACTAAAATCGGAATCAAAATAGGTGCTTGACCTGCCGATCCCGGTAGTTAAGGTCGCGCGCTTCCTTTTTGCAGCGCAGGAAGCGTCATGAACGACACATCGCCGTTCGCCTCTCCCCTCAATGCCCGGGTCGCCATTGTCATGGGCTCCCGCTCCGATTGGCCGACCATGGAACACGCGGCGGATATCCTGGAAGAGCTGGGGGTGGATTATGGTGCACGAGTGGTTTCCGCTCACCGGACGCCGGACCGTCTCACCGCTTTTGCCAAGACGGCCAAGGCGGAAGGCGTGCAGGTGATCATCGCCGGTGCGGGTGGCGCGGCCCATCTTCCGGGCATGATTGCGGCCATGACGCCGCTGCCGGTCCTCGGCGTTCCGGTTCAGTCCAAGGCCTTGAGCGGACAGGACAGCCTTCTGTCCATCGTCCAGATGCCGGGTGGCGTTCCGGTGGGTACGCTGGCGATCGGCAAGGCGGGCGCGAAGAATGCCGGCCTGTTGGCTGCCTCCATTCTCGCCCTCTCCGACGAGGGTGTGGCGGCGCGGCTCGATGCCTGGCGTCAGGCCCAGACGGACAGTGTCCTGGAAACGGTGAAGGACTAGACCTCCATGCACGCAGACGCTCTGGCTCCCGGATCCGTCATCGGAATTCTCGGCGGCGGGCAATTGGGCCGGATGCTGGCGGTCGCTGGCGCCGAGCTTGGCTTTGACGTCCACGTTTACGATCCGGAGCCGGACTGCCCGGCCTCCCGCGTTGCCGCGCGCAGCTGGGCCGCGCCCTGGAGCGATGATGGCGCGATCGGGTCCTTCGCGGACCGCTGTGATGCCATCACCTATGAATTCGAGAATGTCCCGGTCGAGGCTGTCGCAATTGCCTCCCGCGTTTCGAAACTGCGTCCGGGGGCGCGTTCCCTGGAGCTGACCCAGGACCGCGTGGTCGAGAAAAGCTTCATCAACGAGGCGGGCGTGGCGACCGTTCCCTTCGCGCCGGTCTCCGATCTCGCAGAGCTGCACGAGGCCATCGTGCAGATCGGCATGCCGTCCGTGCTGAAGACCCGACGTTTCGGTTATGACGGCAAGGGGCAGGCCTGGATCCGCTCCTCCGCTGACGTCGAAGCCGCCTGGACGGCGATTGGCCAGCAACCGGCCATTCTGGAAGGCGCGGCCGCCTTCACGCGCGAGCTGTCGATTGTCGCGGCCCGCGGGCTCGACGGCGTGGTGAAAGCCTATCCGCTGGTCGAGAATGTCCACGGCGATGGGATACTCCGGACGACCACGGCCCCGGCGATGAACATCTCTCCGGCCATCCAGTCACGTGCGGACGAGATCGCTCATGCCATCGGCACCGGTCTCGATCATGTCGGTGTCTTCGCCGTGGAGCTTTTCCAGATGGAAAGCGGTGAGCTCCTGGTCAACGAGATTGCTCCGCGCGTCCACAATACCGGGCACTGGACCCAGGATGCCTGCGCCTGTTCCCAGTTCGAACAGCACATGCGCGCCGTGGCCGGCTGGACGCTCGGCGACCCGGCTCCGCACTCCGCCTGTGTGATGACCAATCTGATCGGCCATGATGTGGATGAGTGGGCCAGCCTGCTGGAAGACCCGCAGTGTCGCCTCCACCTTTATGGAAAGCGCAAGACCAAACCCGGTCGCAAGATGGGGCATGTGAACCGGTTGGGTCGCCTTTAACACGCTGCGTCCACAAATCGCGCTATACAGGTCGGCATGACCGTGCCTTCTCCGCCGCCTTCCGCCTTTCACCATGATACCGGGCCTTTCGATCTGATCGGGGATATCCATGGCTGTGCCGGCGAGGCGGAGGTCTTGCTGGAGAAGCTGGGCTATCGGCTCGGTGCGCAGGGACCGGAAGGGGCGCGCCGCTACGATGTGAGCCACCCGCACGGCCGCAAGCCGGTTTTCCTGGGGGATCTCGTGGATCGCGGGCCTCGCTCGCCGGACGTGTTGCGTCTGGTCATGTCGATGACCCAGTCCGGCCGGGCCTACACCGTGCTCGGCAATCATGACGACAAATTCCGTCGCTGGCTCGACGGGCAGAATGTCCGCGTGACCCACGGCATTGAAGAAACCATCGAACAGTTCGCCACGGAAGACGCGGCCTTCAAGGTCGAGGTGCGGACCTTCCTCTATCACCTGCCCACACACCTCATCCTGGATGAGGGGCGGCTCCTTGTGGCCCATGCCGGTCTGGCCGAGCGCTATCACGGTGTCTCAAGCGGGCAGGAGCGATCCTTTGCGCTCTTCGGGGATGTGGCCAAGCACCGGGACGAGCACGGCCTGCCCGTCCGTCTCAACTGGGCCGCGGACTATTCCGGTGCACGCACCGTTGTCCACGGCCATGTCGCGGAACCAGAGGTGCGCGAGGAGAATGACGTGCTCTGTCTGGATACGGGCTGTTGTTTCGGCGGCCAGCTCACAGCCCTGCGCTGGCCTGAACGCGAGATCGTCCAGGTGAAGGCCTTCGATCACTATTTCCACTCACCGCGCTGGGCGGATCAGGCGTAGACCGGCGGTGTTGGCGGCGCTGATTTCGCGATGGTCCCGTCGGCGGTGAGCGTCTGCATCAGCGCCTTCAGGCCGGGTTGGTGCGGGCGGGCGAGATCGTACCGGTCCATGTGTTCCAGCGAACAGACCAGGTGGAAGTCCAGATAGGTCGGGCTGTCGGCGCTGAAGAGGTCGAGATTGGCCTCGAGCCAGTCGAACCCTTTGGCAAAAACCGCGCGTGCCTTGTCGAAATAGGGTTGGTTGCGGGTGTCGAGTCCCGTCCGCGCGCCGAGGATGAGTTTGGTCTCCGAGATCATCATCCCGTTCAGCACGGCCCGCGCATTGAGCGTCCGCACATCCGTGGTCAGCACATTATAGCGATCCGACGGGTCGAGCTTGCGCACCAGATAGGCGGCGATGTGATCCGAATCGAGCACGCTGACCCCGTCATCCTCCAGGACTGGAACGACCATCAGCGGATTGCCCGCATACTTGTCCTCGGTGAACTCGGCGACATTGCCCAGATCGATGAATTCGTGCTCGACCGCATAATGGTCCAGCAAGAGACGGACCTTGCGCGCAAAATGCGAGGTCGGGGTGGCGTAGAGTTTCATGGCGCTTTCCTGTGACGGCAGGAGAGATATAGGCGCTAGGCCCGCGGACCCCAACCATAGCGCAGACGGCCCAGAAGGCCGGCCGGGCTGGGCAGCTTGTCGGTGAACTGGCGGACTTGCGCCTTGGTCTTCTCGAAATCCATCACATTCTGGATCCGACGCGCGAGAAACGCGCGGGCATGCGGCTTTTCCGGATCGGACTCATTGAGCCAGACCGACAGGGTCGAGGCGTAGACGCCGGAAAGAATCGTCCGCTTGGAGTAATAATTGAAGTCCGTCGACGGGTCGCCGAGCGTGCGCCAGATCATGTCGGCCGTTGCCCAGACCAGTCGGCTGGCCTCGTGGCCGGCATCGGGCAGGAGAAGGCGTGCGCGCGCGCGGCGGGCGGCTTCCTCGTTCGGCTCGATGGCTTCCAGCCGGGCCAGCACACCGGCTGTGACCTTGTCGCGAATTTTCATCGAGGGCAGGTCGAGCCCCAGCAGTGCCGACTCGGCTTGCTCATCCAGACGCATCGACCAATGCGCGATCAGGTCCAGCTCTCCTTTCGGACAGGCGAGGTGGGCGAGACCGGGTTCGACATCCGCGTCTGCCTGCGCCAGCTCGAAACTCTTGCGGCTCCAGCCATCGAAGGCCGCATGGCTGAGCATGGCCTGCAGAAGCAGGTCTCTTGTGTTATAGTGAACGTGTTCAGGGTTGGCAGAAGTCGTGGTCATGACCCTTATCTAGACCACGGAAGGGAGCGGGTCACGCATCTCTCTGTCATAGCAGTGTGGACAGAGCGTCGCAGCTCTGCTATCTGCCGCGCCTCTGGCGAACCAGCGACGTGGGGGTGGTCCTTGCGTCCATAGCTAATGGAGAGAGAGCCATCGTACAGATCGTTGTGCGCGACAATAATGTGGAGCAAGCGCTCCGCGCGCTGAAAAAGAAGATGCAGCGGGAGGGTACCTTCCGTGAGATGAAGCGCCGGAATCATTTCGAGAAGCCGTCGGAGAAGAAAGCTCGCCAGAAGGCTGAAGCTATTCGCCGTGCGCGCAAGCTCGCCCGCAAACGCGCCCAGCGCGAAGGTCTCGTCGGTAAGCGCGGTGGACGTCGCTAGGATCGCCAGGATCTCACTGACAGACTAAAGAAAAGGCCGTATCCGCAAGGGTGCGGCTTTTTCTTTGTTTTTATCTCACGGCAGTTCGCTTTGCTCACGCCTCCGATGGGGCGGCGCATCAGCGCCGGCGCGCAGTCGCGCTTGCGAACCCTTCGGGTTCGGGCTTGATCTCGCGGCAGTTCGCTCTGCTCACGCCTCCGATGGGGCGGCCTGACCGGCCGGCGTGCGGTCGCGCTTGCGAACCCTGCGGGTTCGGTGGGGGCTCAGGGATAACGCTCGTCCTTCCCCTTTATGGGCTGAGGCACCCGAGAACATGCCGGGGGCATGTTCGAAGTGCCGAAGGTGGCTCGCGCAGCGAGACGGAAGGGGTGCGCGCCAGGCGCCAGGACTCACCCCGTCGCGGTCTTTTTCCCGAAGCGGAACCAGTTCTTCACCGTCTCCTGATTGGCCTGGTTCAGAGCGCCCATGCGGAAGAGGGTGCCGGCGCCCCAGATCACGAGGATGGCCGTGCCGATCATCAGGCCTGTCGTGGTGAGGATTTCAACCTGCGACGGCTCCTGCGGCAGTCGCGCCAGCATGATGAAAGGCGTCCAGAACGGCACCCAGCTGGCAAAAGTGACGATCGGACTGTCCGGGCTGTCCGCGGCGACCATGACCAGGAAGAGCGGTACCATCATCACCAGCATGATCGGGCTCATCAGTGTCTGGGCGTCCTGCAGTGTATCGCAGAGTGAGCCCACGGCGAGGAAGACCGCGCCATACATGAAATAGCCGATCACGAAATAGCCCAGGGCCGGCAGGAGCAGGCCCGGATCGAGAACCGCGCCGAGAATGTCCCCGATGGGCATGTCAGCTGCCGCTGCGGCCTGCTGGGCAGCGACACCGCCGCCGAGCGATATGCCGCCCCAGACCATCAGCAAGGTGAAGGACACCGCTGCCACCCCGAGCAGCTTGCCGGTGAGGATCTCATGGTGCCGGGAGGATGACAGCATCATTTCCAGCACCTTGTTGCCCTTCTCTTCGATCATCGCGGTCAGCAGCATGTTCACCACCGAAAAGATGATGATCCACAGACCGAAGGCGACGCCGACCGCGACGAAGACAGGGAGGCGGTCTGCCATGGTGATCTCGGCACTGTCGGAACTGCGCTGGGGATTGAGTTCCCGGATTTCGGGTTCGAGCGCGTTGACCGCGTCGACCACTTCTGGAGAGACACCGGCGGTCACCAGTCGTTCGCGGCGCTGGAAGTCCCGCAGGGCCCGGCGGATACTCTCTCGCAGCCCGGGATTGGTGAGGTTGGTGCTCCAGTAATCCATCTCGATGGCCTCGCCATTGCGGCGCAGATAGATCGCGGCGAAGAGCGGTTGTTCCCCCTCGGGCGTGGAAAGGAACCGGGTTTCATTGAGATAGGGTCTGAGCGCCTCCAACGAGGTGTCCGGCAGGTCGGTGACACGGACAAAGCCGTGCTCTACATCCACATCCGGCATGTTCTGTTCCATGGCCGCGCGCAGTTGCGGGTTCTCGCCGGTCATCTCCTGCATCGCTTCGAGTGCGTCTTCCTGGATGGCCAGGGCCGCCTGGCGCAGGCCGTCCGCGATGGCGGCTTCCAGCTCCCCACCGGTCTCGTCGACCATCACGTAGTAGCGCGTGGGTTGGGACTGCTCGATCAGGATGGGCAGGCCGAAGCCCAGCGCCATGAACATCGGAACGGAGGCCAGGGACAGCCAGAAGCCCCAGGTGGCCACGTAGGAGAGGTATTCGCGGCGGGCGATGAGATAGATGGCGCGCATTACTGGACCTCCGCGACCGGGCGGCCGCTGGTTTCGACAAGATGGACGAAGGCGTCGTGCAGGTGGGCGCGGACCGGTTCGAACCGGGTCAGCTTCACGCCGGCATCCACGCAGGCCTTCAGCACGTCCTGGGCGCTGGCCCGACCGGCGAGGTCGAGTGACCAGGCGCGCGTGCCCTCCTCCCGGGCAGGCTCCTCACGGATCTCTCCGAACGCATCCAGCAGGGCCAGGAGGTCGTGCTCCGAGGCGGTTTCCAGCAGGACGCGGCGCGGCACCTCGGCGAGGGCGTCCTCGACCGTGCCGTCGAAAATCTTGTTGCCGTGGGCGATCAGGATGATCTTGTCGCAAAGCCGCTCGGCATGCTCCATCACATGGGTGGAGAACAGGAGGGTGCGACCTGCCTCGGCCTGGGCACGGACGATGCGTTCCAGGGCCTTCTGGTTGACCGGATCGAGGCCCGAGAAGGGCTCGTCGAGAATGATGAATTCCGGCTGGTGGATCAGGGTGGAAATGATCTGGACCTTCTGGGCCATGCCCTTGGACAGTTCCTTCACCTTCTGCTCGGCGGCATGGGCGAGTTCGAACTCCTCCAGCATTTTCAGACCGCGTCGGCGGGCCTCGCCCGGCTCCACGCCCTTCAGGCGCGCAAAGAAGACGATGACGTCGATGACTTTCATGCGTCGGTACAAGCCGCGCTCTTCCGGCAGGAAGCCGACCCGGTCGAGCCCGGTTGTGCGCGGCTTCTTGCCGAACAGGGACACGCGTCCGCTATCCGGCGTCAGAATGCCCAGCGACATGCGCAGGCTGGTCGACTTGCCGGCGCCGTTGGGGCCAAGGAACCCCGTGATCTGGCCCCGCTCGACGGTGAAGCTCACATCATTGACGGCAGTCTTGTTCTTGAAGCGCTTTGTCACGCCTTCCAGCTGCAGAATTGTCTCGGCCACGCGATCACTCCCACTCGTGTCGAAATGAAACTAGGCAGATTGCGCCGGTACGACCACCGGTATTCCTCAGCCGGAGAATCCCGCCCTAGAGACCGAGGATGGAAAAGGGCAGGTCCAGCACGGGCGGTTCGCCGCCCAGAACGCTGATCATGTGGTGGCATTGTCCGCGATGATGGGTGCCGTGGTTGAACAGGTGCAGCAGGGCCAGGCCTTTCTGCATTTCCAGCGGTATGCCGGCCATGTTGCGGTAGGCCAGCATCTCCGCCAGGTCCTGGTCAGTCTGGCTGTCCACCAGCGCGATCAGCGTTTCGTCCTGGTGACGGCGCGCGGCGGCGAGGTGGCGCCAGTCCTCGTGCAGGATGATGTCGAGGGTCTCGAAAGGCGGCGGATCGCCGACCCAGCGCGCCAGCCAGATCTGCTCGGCGGCCAGTGTGTGGTTGAGCGTGCCGTGCAGGCTGTTGAAAAACCCGCCCGTATCCGTCCGGCACGCGGCCTCGCCCAGGTCGGAGCAGACGGTGAGGATGCGGTCATTGGCCCAGCGATTATACCGGCCGAGCTGAACAAGATGGTCGCGCATGGAAGTCTCCTTGCCCCCTTCTAGCCGGGCCCGGGCGGTTCGCACAGATCGTTTTCGGGGTGAACCGGCGCGTGCTAGGGTTAGGCATGGCACATCCGGACACGAGTGACGCGGCAGTCCGCCAGCGACTGGAAATCCTGAAGGCGGAGCTGATAACGCTGTCCGAGGCATCGGATGAAGACCGCAAACCGGTCACGCTCGATCAACAATCCGTGGGGCGATTGTCGCGCATGGACTCGCTGCAGGTCCAGGCCATGGCCAAGGCGGCGGACGTACGGCGGGCGCAGGAAATCCGTCGCGTCGATGCCGCGCTTTCACGTGTTGAGGCAGGCGATTACGGCTGGTGTGTGGAGTGCGGCGAGGCCATCGAGCCGAAGCGATTGACCGTCGATCCGGCCGCGCCGCGATGCGCGGGATGCGCCTGACAATCTGGTTTATGTCTGAAACCTAACGGTAAGTTCATGTAACCGTCAGGAAATCGACATCACGATCGGTAGAAATCCCATTGAGCTAGAGGGGTTTTGCATGCTGGTTGAGTCACGTTTTCCCGATTCCGAGATCCAGTCCCGCTTCGATGAAACGGGTCGGACGCAATTGCCGGGGATTCTGTCCAAGCCGCGTATGAAGAAGCTGGTGAAGGCCGCCAACGAGGTGCGCGACTGGATGTTGGTCACCCATCTCGGTGGGCGCCATGTCATGCTGGACGCCGCGCAGATGGCGGGCATTGGCGGCCCGAAACTGGCCGAGTTCGAGCGCCATGTCTTCGAACAGGCTGCCCACGGTTTCCAGTATCTCTATCGGGCCTATCCGCTTTACGGGAAATGGCATGCCGGCACGCTGGCCAAGGAATCGCCGGGACTGGCCGAGATTTTCGAATTCCTGAATACCGACGAGTTCCTGGATCCTCTGCGCGCGCTTCTGAACGCGCCGGAGATCGGTTTCGTCGACGCCCAGCTGACGCGGTACGGAAAGGGACATTTCCTCACCGAGCACGATGACAGCGCCGACAAGGGCAATCGTATTGCCGCCTACACCCTGACCCTCTCGGAAGGCTGGAAAGCCGCCTGGGGCGGTCAGCTTCAATTCCTGGATGAGACCGGCGCCGTGACCGAAAGCCTGGTGCCGCGCTTCAACACGCTCTCGGTGTTCCGGGTGCCGCAGCCGCACCATGTTTCCTGCGTTTCGCCCTTCGCGCCGCGTGACCGCATCTCGATCACCGGCTGGTTGCGGGCGGGCAAGGATCCGGGGCCGGACGGCGTCGGTTAGGCAAGCGGATAGCCCGCCTGGCTGATGATCTGGCGCAGGGCCTCATCCGAGGGTGAGGCGAGCTTCAGCACCTCCACATAGGGATCGCCGCCCAGCTTCAGACAGCGGGCGAAGGCGGGTTCGGTTTTCAGCCCGAAGCGCTTGGCGGCGCGGACGTCCGTTCTCAGGGGCGGCCCCGCCAGCGTCAGGAGGCGGTGCTCCGCCAGCCAGTGGACATAGCTCTCATGCGTCTCCACCGGACGCGAGCGGCCATAGATCTCGAAGGGCAGCCCCCTGATCGTGAACCGGGCGATAATCGAGTTCTCACCGGCATGCGTATTGGGTTCGACGACATAGCCGTCTTGTGCGCCGAATGTCCGGGTCAGGTGTCCGGCGAAGTGCTCAAGGTCCGGGCCCGCGCTGCAGGCAATGTCGACATCGGCGCCGGGGCCGTGAATGTCGAGCGGGATCGAGCCGACCCATCGCGGATCGAAGTCAGAAAGCGCCGCAAATACCCCCGCTTCCTCGAGAAGCGAACGGGCGCGGGAGACGGTGACAGTCCCGGAAATCATTGCCGCGATGTCGCGCGCCTGCCTTGCGGTGTCAAGCAAGCATCCGCAAGATGCAGCGGACGGGCGCGGCGCCCCGTATGGAGCCAACATGTCATTCTACGACGAGCATATTCTGCCTCACCTCATCGGTTTCGCCTGCGGGACCAAGCCGATTACCAAGCAGCGCCAGAAAGTCGTCCCGGCGGCAGAGGGGCGGGTTCTCGAAGTGGGCATGGGGGCGGGTCCCAATCTGCGCTTCTACGATCCCGCCAAGGTGAGCCATGTCTGGGGGCTGGAGCCTTCGCTGGGCATGCGTCGCAAGGCACAGCCAAATGTTGATGCGGCACCGGTGCCGATTGAATTCATCGACCTGCCCGGCGAAGAAATTCCCCTGGACGATAATTCCGTCGACACGGTGGTGCTGACCTACACGCTGTGCACCATCCCCGGTGCCGTCGAGGCGATGAAAGGCATGCGGCGCGTGCTCAAGCCGGGCGGCAAACTCCTCTTTTCCGAACATGGCCGGGCGCCGGACGTGGCGGTGCTGAAATGGCAAAACCGCATCGAACCGGTCTGGAAGGTGATTGGCGGTGGCTGCCACCTGACCCGGGACATTCCCGACCTGATCCGCCAGGGCGGATTCGAGATCGAACAGCTCGACACGATGTACCTGCCGAACTCCCCGAAGTTCGCCGGGTTCAATTACTGGGGAAGCGCGAAATAGGGTGGAGCCGTGAGGCCGTCGCCGCTTTCGGCCGCGTCCCCAGAAGTATACAGGCGATCAATCCAGTCCGGGAAAGCTGGACACGTACTGGATCTTGATGTCCGGAAAACTGTCGACGAACTCGATGGTGAAGTCCGGGAAGCTGTCGACGAACTCCCACTCGCCGCAATCATCCGGGAAGCTGGTAACCTGTTTGACTCTGAGGTCCGGAAAGCTGCTGACGACCTGGACCCGGATGTCCGCGAAACTCTCGACCACCTTCACCTCGCCATGAAGCGGGATGCCGTTGAAGGTGCAGTCGGCAGAGACCGCGCTGATGGCGAGAAGGGCGATAGAGGCAATCATCGGCCCAGCTTGTCAGGCTTTTGATGAATGAGGACTGAAGGTGATGAGTCCCCGTTGGCCTTAATCCATCGCCTTGTTGATCTCTTCCGTCATCTTCTTGGCATCGCCGAGCAGCATCATCGTGTTGTCGCGGAAGAAGAGCGGGTTTTCGACACCGGCATAGCCGGAGCCGAGCGAGCGCTTGACGAAGAAGACGGTACGCGCCTTCCAGACCTGCAGGACCGGCATGCCGTAAATCGGCGAGCCCGGATCTTCCTCGGCGGCCGGATTGGTGACGTCATTGGCACCGATGACAAAGGCGACGTCGGCATTGGAGAAATCGGAGTTGATATCCTCCAGCTCGAACACCTCGTCATAGGGCACATTGGCCTCGGCGAGCAGGACGTTCATATGGCCGGGCATGCGGCCGGCCACCGGGTGGATGGCGTAGGCGACATCCACACCTTCCTTTTTCAGCATGTCGCCCATTTCCTTGAGCGCGTGCTGGGCCTGGGCGACGGCCATGCCATAGCCGGGCACGATGATGACCTTGCCGGCATTCTTCATGACGAAGGCGGCGTCTTCAGCGGAGCCCTGTTTCGCATTGCCCTGCGGCCCGGCTGCGGCGGAACTCTCACCGGTTTCACCGAACCCGCCGAGGATGACGGAGATGAAGCTACGGTTCATGCCCTTGCACATGATGTAGGACAGGATCGCACCGGACGAGCCCACCAGGGCGCCAGTGACCAGCAGGGCGGTGTTCTCCAGTGTGAAGCCGAGGGCTGCGGCGGCCCAGCCGGAATAGGAGTTGAGCATCGACACGACGACCGGCATGTCGGCGCCGCCAATCGGGATGATCAGGGTCACACCGAGCACGAAGGCGGCCAGGGTGATGAGCCAGAAGGCCGTTTTGGCGTCGCCGCCTGACGCCATCAGAAAGGCGATCATTACCGCGATGAAGACGCCAATGGCGATGTTCAGCAAGTGCCGCGCGGGCAAGAGGATCGGGGCGCCGGACATGTTGCCGTTCAGCTTGGCAAAGGCGATCACCGAGCCGGAGAAGGTGATGGCGCCAATCGCCGTACCCATGGAGAGTTCGAACAGGGAGAGCTTCTTCAGATCGCCCACCTCATTGGCGATATGGAAGGCCTCTGGTGCGTAGAGCGCTGCTGCCGCGACCAGGACTGCCGCCATGCCGACCAGCGAGTGGAAGGCTGCAACCAGCTGCGGCATCGCCGTCATCGGGATGCGGCGCGCCACCACGGCACCGATCCCGCCACCAATCGCCATACCGCCCACGATCAGGGCGATGCCCGCCCCGTCGAGATTGACCGCGAACAGCGTCGTGATGATGGAAATCGCCATACCCGCCATGCCGTAGAAATTGCCCTGGCGTGAGGTTTCCGGGCTCGACAGTCCACGCAGGGCGAGGATGAAGAGAATGCCGGAGGCGAGGTAGAGAAGGGCAGCGAGATTGGCTGACATGGGATGTCCTGGTGCTGGTGTCTTACGGCGTCGGCGTGGAAAGGCTGATGGCTTCGAAGCAATCGGGCGTCAGATTGGCGTTGAGCCCGCCATCGACCGCATCGCAGATGCTTTGCGCCCGCTCGGACGGCGCGCTGTAACGCACCACAATGCCCTCATCGGAATTGGCAAAAGCCTGGGCGTGGAAGGTCAGAAGACTCATCGCCGCAGAGATCCCGCCGGGCCGGTTTCCGCCGTCGAAGGCCATGCGGTAATAGGTCGGCGAGGCGGCGCCGATGACGCGGCAATTGAAGGCAAGGCCATCTGCCGTCATCTGGATCGCGCCCACATCACAGCTGATGCGTTGGGCGTCGTCGCTGGCGGTCTGGGTCATTGCGCGGCGCGGTTGGGCGTCGGCGGCGCCGACGAGGAGGGCTGTCGCCGCCAGGGAGAGGGTCAGGATCCGCATCGCTACTTCTCCTTCTTCTTGTACATGGCCAGCATGCGCTGGGTGACCAGGAAGCCGCCGAATATGTTCACGCTGGCCAGGATGATGGCGAGTGTTCCGGCTATCCGAGAGAAGCCGGCACCGCCCTCTCCGTCCGGCGAGGCAGGCGCGCCGACACCGGCGGTCGCAGCCAGAAGCGCGCCGACAATGATCACCGAGGAAATGGCGTTGGTCACGGCCATCAGCGGCGTGTGCAGGGCCGGGGTGACCGACCAGACGACGTAATAGCCAACGAAGACCGCCAGAACGAAGATCGCGAGGCGGTAGATGGTCGGATCAACGGCTTCCATGGGTTTCTCCCGAGTAGAACTGGATATCCTCTCCCTCGATGGGAGAGGTGGGCTGGCGCAAAGCGTCAGGTCGGAGAGGGTGGAGACGCAAGCGGTCGCCCGTTTGATGGGGGCGCTGCCACCCCTTCCGTCTCGAGGCTGCGCCTCGATCCACCTTCCCCATCGAGGGGAAGGATTGTTTGGCGACGCTCCGCATCACGCCTCCTCTTTGGCGAAATTCGGATGCACCACAGCGCCATCGCGGGTCAGGGCCATGCCCTGGATGACCTCGTCATCCCAGTGCGGGGCGCGCTTGCCCTCCTCATCCACCAGCAGGGGCAGGAGGTTGGCGAGGTTTTTCGCGTAGAGCGCGGAGGCGTCCGCGGCGAGGCGACCCGGCAGATTGCTGTAACCGGCGATTTTCACGCCGTTATGGTCGACAATCTCGTCGGCTTTGGTGAGTTCGCAATTGCCGCCGGTCGGGGCGGCCAGGTCAACAATAACCGAACCCGGCTTCATGCTTTCGACCATCGCCCGGGAAATCAGCTTGGGTGCCGGGCGGCCCGGGATGAGCGCCGTGGTGACCACCACATCCTGCTTGGCGATATGGCTGGCCACGAGCTCGGCCTGTTTGGCCTGGTATTCCGGGGACATCTGCTTGGCGTACCCGCCCGCGGTCTCGGCCTGTTTGAATTCCTCGTCCTCGACGGCAATGAATTTCGCGCCGAGCGAAGCGACCTGTTCCTTCACGGCCGGGCGCACATCAGTCGCGGTGACGATGGCGCCAAGGCGGCGTGCCGTGGCGATAGCCTGCAGGCCCGCCACGCCGACGCCCATGACGAAGGCCTTGGCCGGAGCGATCGTGCCCGCCGCCGTCATCATCATCGGGAAGGCGCGCCCGTAGAGCTCGGCCGCTTCAATAATGGCGCGATAGCCGGCGAGGTTGGACTGGGACGACAGGGCGTCCATCGCCTGGGCCCGGGTGATCCGCGGCACGTATTCCATGGACAGCGCATCCAGCCCGGCATCCGCCAGCGCCTTGACTCCGTCCGGTCCGGCGGCCGGGTCCAGATGCGCCACGAGGAGCGTCCCCTTGGCGATCTTGGACAGCGTGTCCGGCTTCGGCTTGAGCACGCAGAAGACGGCATCGGCGCCTTTCAGCGTCGCCGCCAGCGTGCCGACCGTCGCGCCTGCGCCGGAGAAATCCTCGTCACGGATCGAGGCCGCAAGACCTGCGCCTTTCTCGACGGCGACCTCGTGTCCGGCCTGGGTGAATTTCTTGATGGTCTCGGGTGTCGCCGCCACGCGGGTCTCGCCCGCATGTTGTTCTTTCAGAATGGCAATTCGCATTTCGTCCCGCCGATTGGCTTGAAGGACGTGTACGATGCGCGATTTCGCACGAGAGGGGAAGACCCGCGGCAAATTTTTGCCGGGGTTCGCCTGTTTTGCTTGCGATTACGGCAGATTAGCCGGCGAGGAACATGCCAAAGAGATTGACGATGCCGCCAAAGACGAGGCCGAGGATGAAAAGGCCCGCAACCGTCATGTACCAGGCGGTTTTCATATTCATCACCAGGCCGGCGATGACGCCGACAACGGCGCAGCCGATCAGGGAGGCCATCCAGTCGTAGCCGACTGCGAAAACCAGCGTGAAGTACAGGATCGACAGCGCGGTGATCAGCGTGCCCCAGACCGACACGGCCATGAAGCCGTCAAAGGTCGCCTTGTGCTGGGAGATGTTCATTTCGCCGCGAACGTGATCAGCCGCCATGGTCATAGTCCCTGAAATAAAATTCCGAATTGGCGAGCGGATACCACGCGTTGCCGCCGTCGCCAAGGTGCTGAACTGCCGCAGCTGATGACAAGTGTCATTTCACAAGACTGACAAGGGTTTCTGACCCTCGCATCGGGGATGCGCGACAAGCAGGGCCTAGCCTGGAGTTTTGCCCATGTCCTCTTCCTTCCTGATTTCCAAGGCCGACCTGCTCGCAGAGCGTCGGCGTTATTTCGTCGAAGCCCGCGGTGGCCTCTCCCTGCCCGTGGCTGGCGCGGTCTACTGGATCGTGCTCGGCATCCTCGGCATGAGCTGGTCGCTCGAGAGCTGGATCATGGCCGCCGCCGCCGGTTCCGGCATGATCTTTCCGCTGGGCGTACTCCTTCAGGGGGTGCTGAAGGCGAACTTCATGAAGGCCAAATCGCCGGTCGGCGGCGTCGCCATGCAGGCCATTATCGCCATCAACTTCCTCTGGCCCCTGCACATCGCTTTCATCCAGAACGCCCCCGAATATACCGTGCTCAGCCTTGCCGTTGCGATGACCCTGCACTGGCTGGTGATCGGCTGGAGCTATGCGTCGAAGGCCTGCTACATCCATGCCTATGCCCGGATGGTGGCCGTGGTCGCGGTTTTCTATCTCTTTCCCGAACACCGTCTCACCCTCCTGCCGTTCACCGTTGCGGCGCTCTATCTGCTTGCCGCGCTGGGGATCGGCCTCGAGGTCGCTTGGACGCGACGTCGAATTGGCCTCTAGTAGCGCCATGCTGGACCGCGCCCGAGACCTGCTGACGACGAAGAAGCCCTGGCTGGACCTGATCTATCTGGGCTTCTTCTTCCTGGAATGGTTCGTTGACCCGCCAGGGACGACGGAGCTTGCCCTGGCGCTGGGGGCGCTGGCGCTTTTCCTCGCGGTTTATATCTGGGTCATGCGAAGACGGGACTGGACGGTCCTGGCTGGCTGCGCCGTTTCGCTCGCGCTCGGCTTTGCCCTGGCGCGCTATAATATCGGGGCGGGTGTCTTCATCATTTTCACGGCGCCGATGATCGCCCGACTGCCCGACCCGGCCTTGCGAACGCCGTCCCTCATCGTGATCGGTCCGGTGATATTCCTGACCGGCCTCCTCCTCTCCATGCCCTGGTATTTCATCCTGGCGACGCTGGTGCTCGGCACCATTTCGGCGCTCTCCGCCGGAACCTCAGCGCGCCGGGCCGAGGAGGCTGAGGCGGAGGCCGAGCGCGTGGAAATGGCGAGCGCCCTCGCGGCCCAGGGCGAGCGCGACCGGATGGCCCGGGATCTCCACGACCTGCTTGGCCACACGCTCTCCGTGATCGCCCTCAAGGCGGACATCGCCGAACGCCTGCTCGACCAGGATGCCGAGCGTGTCCGCCCGGAACTCAAGGCGATCCATTCGATCAGCCGGGATGCGCTCGCCGAGGTCCGCGAGGTCGTGTCCGGTCTCAAACGGCGGTCCCTGCCTGCCGCCTGGGCGGAGCTGGAAGCGCGGCTGGCGGATGCCGGAATGGAGGTTGAAACCCGCGGGCTGGAGCTCGACCTGGACGCCGACCTATCGGCAGGTCTGGTCATGATCCTGAGAGAGGCGGTCACCAATATTCTCCGGCATTCCGGTGCCAGCGCAGTCCGGGTCGCCCTGGAGAGATCGGCGTCCGGGCTGGCGCTTTCGATCGAGGACAACGGGCGCGGCGGACTTGTCGAAAGCGGGTCCGGATTAAGCGGAATGCGCGACCGGGTGGCGAGCCTGGGTGGCGATATCCGCTTTGATGACGCCGGACGCGGGGCCCGGATCGGAATCCGCATTCCCTTAGCCGGGGACGCCGCATGATCCGCATCGTCATCGCCGAGGACCAGACCCTCTTGCGCGAAGCGCTGAGCACGGTGATCCAGCTGGAGCGTGATTTCGAGCTGGTCGGGACCGCCGGCGATGGCGAGACGACGCGTCGCCTGGTCGAGCGCGAACAGCCGGACCTGTTGATGACGGATATCGAGATGCCGGGAATGACGGGGCTCGAACTGGCTGAACACGTGCGTAACCTGCCCCGGCCGCCCCGGGTGCTGATTGTCACGACTTTTGACCGGCCGGGATATCTGCGTCGTGCCATGGAGGCGGGGGTGCAGGGCTATCTGCTCAAGGACACGCCGTCCGCCGAGCTGGCCGCTGCGATCCGCCGGATCATGGCGGGCGAGCGCGTCGTGGCACCCGAGCTCGCCTTCAAGGCCTGGGATGCGGCGGATCCGCTGACCGATACCGAACGTCGGCTCCTGCGCCTGGCCGAGCAGGGCCTGTCCAGCCAGGCGATGGCGGATGAGACCGGTCTCGCGCACGGCACGGTGCGCAATTACCTCCATGCCGCGGGAAGCAAGCTCGGCGCACCCAACCGGATCGCGGCGGCGAAAATTGCGCGTGAAAAGGGTTGGTTGTGACCTCCCGCCTGGCTTATGCTGGTGCCAGTCGAGGGGAGTTGTTCAATGCGTATACCGTTTGCCATCTGGTCCGCCGTGCTGGCGATCCTGGTCTTTGCCGGGCTGACAGCGCGGGACTATCTGAATTTCGGAACGCTTGAAATCAACCCGATGCTGGGCCTGATCGTGGCCGGTGTCTGGCTGGCGCTGGTGATCGTCGTCGGTTTCATCGGCATGATCCGCAAGGCGGCCACCCCCCAGTCCGTCGACCTGCCCAGCGACGTTGCCCAGGAAATCGGACGACACCCGGAACACGAGTGACCGGTTTTAGGTTTTCGCCACCGAATTTCGCCTCCTACTACGACTATTATGTTTGCGGGGTTCGCGTGGGCGATGCTGGGGCGTAAGTGACTGTTATTTCACGATCCAGCGCGGATCTCACGGTGAAATCTGGCCCAAAACCGTCTCTCACACGTCTCTCACATCGCAGCCTCGTCGCGCCGCGATATCATCTTCACCCTGTCAAAGAACGGCGCGAGTCTACCGTGCCGCGCTTGGGCGGGGAGAGGGGGCGGGCTGGTCCGCTGCCCGTCCTCAGGCTGTCTGAAACAGGCGTTTCCCGGCGCTAGCCGCTCCAGCCAGGCCCCGTCAGGGTTTCCAGGGCCGCCGCCATGGCGATGGGCTGGTCGAGGATGACGTGGTGCTGGGCGTCCGGCACGGAGATCATCGAGGTCTCCGGACCGAAAATTCCGCGCATATAGTCCCAGGTCTCGTCATTGACGAGGATGGAGTCCGCGCCGCGGAAGATCGCCAGCGGCGCCTTCAGGCTTGCCGCCAGCTCTTCCGGCGGCTTGCGGTTGTAGGACATTTTCTTCCAGAGCTGCGGGTCGAACTTCCAGGTCCAGCCCATCGTGCCGTCCGGGCGCTCGACTTCCTTGAGTGAGCGCCGGGCGATGTGGTCGAGCAGGAAGGCGTTTGCACAGGGTTGTTCCGGCAACAGGCGGAAGCGTTCCAGTGCGGCCTCGAAGGTCGGATAGGTGTTGCCGCCGCGTGAGGGCGGGGAGGAATTGCGTTGTTCGCTGGGCGGGCGGATCGGGCTGTCGATGATCGATGCGCCGCGCAGTTCCTCGCCGAAATCCATGGTCGTGGCGAGGGTCACGAAACCGCCGAAGGAATGCCCGGCCACGAAGGGCGCGCCAGCGTCAAAGGCGCCGCCATCGCGTCCGGCGGTCATCACCTCGCGGGCGTAGAATTCCATGCGGTACTGGTCGCGATGATCGCTGTCGCCCATGCCGGACAGGTCGAGCGCCACAATGCGACGGGTGTCGGCGAGGAAGGGGGCGATACTGTCCCACCAGTCCTTGTGGGCGACGCCGCCATGCACGAGGATCAGGCCGCGCTTGCCGCGCTCGCCCCAGGCTTTCCAGTGAATGCGGGCCCCTTCGACGGTGGAGGTTCCGGTCTCGAAGGGATGTTTCAGGGCTTTATCGAACCAGGCCGGTGCCGGCGGTTTGGCGCCCCCGAACTCTTTGAGCGGTGCGGGTGGACGCCGGAGCGCTTGTTTTTCTGTCATGGCACTAGCGCTAGACCCGTTACGGGACCCGGTCAATCTCAGCCAGCCTGCATTTCGATCAGATAGGGCACCATGAATACCGCCCATGCATTATTCGCCATGTGGCCGAGAACCGGGGCCGCGACCCGGCCTGTCACCACACGTGCCGTGCCGAGCGCCAGGCCGAGGAAGAAGGTCGTCGTCATCACCAGCAGTCCCTGACTCGTGTGGATCAGGCCAAAGCCCAGAGACGAAATGATGATCGCGAAGACCGTCGGCACACCACGCGCCATCATCATCGGCAGCATCCAGCCTCGGAAAAGAACTTCCTCGATGATGGGGGCGAGAACAATGGTCAGAAGGACCAGCGCCCACATGGCGGCGCCACTTCCCGCGAATTCGTCGATATTGGAGACCTCGTTGGCATTTGCGCCGCCGGCGATGGTCAGGGTCGGGTCCAGCATGGCGAAGTCGTGGAAGAGAACGGAAAGCCGTCCGCCGATTGTCACGACAAAGACGAGGGCGACGAAGGCCGCAAGAACCTCCCAGAAATTCTTCGGCAGAATGGAAAAGGCAGGACCGACAGCCCCGTAGCGGCTGAAGCGAACCCACATCAGGATACCGAGCGTCAGGTAGGCGGCACTGGAGGCGCTGAAGACAACCGTCATGAATTGCTGCGGGTCCGAGCCGCCGGTAAAAAGTGACCACACGGCCACCGCCACGAACTGGAAGCAGAAGGCCAGCACAAACAGCAAGACCGGCCAGACGATCACGCCGGGCAGGGTATGGATCACAGGGATGCGATGCTGCTCGAGCAGCGGCGCAAATGCGTCGTGCGGCTGGAAAGGCCAGCGGGGTGATACAGTGTCAGTCATACGCCATGCTCATTGGTCGGGACGAGTTTAACACCTTCGCCCAGCGCTTTGTAAGTTTTATGATTAACCAGACGTTGCCGACGCTTAAACGTGAAATTTAGAAGACTGTCCCATAACGGTTCGCATAGACGCCACGCCTGAAAGGGCGGTGAGGCCAAAAGGTCCGGCGAGAATAACAAGGCGACCGAAAAGGCGTGGGTGATGGTAAAAACTGTTCTGATCGTCGATGACGATCCGACGCAACGCCGTCTTCTTCAGGCGGTGATTGAAAAGCAGGGGTTCAGGGCCGAAACCGCAGAAAGCGGCGAGGATGCGCTGGACCGCATGGCATCCGGGGGAGTCGATGTCATGCTGCTCGATCTGATCATGCCGGGTATGGACGGCATGGAGACGCTCGAGGCTGTGAAGTCGAAGCAACCGGATCTCCCCGTAATCGTTCTGACGGCCAGTGGCGGCATCGAGACTGTGGTCAATGCCATGCGCGCCGGTGCGTCGGATTTCTTTGTCAAACCGGCCAGCCCGGAGCGGATCACCGTGTCGATCCGCAATGCGCTGAAGGTCCAGAATCTGTCCGGCGAAGTGAAGCGCCTGACGAAGAAGGCCGAGGGCCGACTGGGCTTTGCCGACATGATTGCCGGTGCGCCGGCGATGCAGCAGGTCGTTCGCCTGGGCGAGCGGGCTGCGCAGTCGGACATTCCGATCCTGGTGACCGGGGAATCCGGTGTCGGCAAGGAGCTGGTGGCACAATCCATCATGGCCGCGTCCAAGCGCGCGGGTGCGCCCTTCGTCACCGTGAACTGTGGCGCCATCCCGGAGAACCTCGTCGAGTCGACCCTTTTCGGTCACGAGAAGGGGGCGTTCACCGGGGCGGTGGGCAAGCATATGGGCAAGTTCCAGGAAGCCGACGGTGGCACGCTTTTCCTGGACGAGATCGGCGAGCTGCCGCTGGACATGCAGGTCAAGCTTCTGCGCGCCCTGCAGGAAGGCGAGGTTGACCCGGTCGGTGCCAAGCGCCCGGTGAAGGTCAATGTCCGGATCATTTCCGCGACCAATCGCGACCTGGCCGAACAGGTTGCCGCGGGGGCCTTCCGCGAAGACCTTTTCTATCGCCTCAACGTGTTCCCGATCGAGGTGCCGTCCCTGCGCGCCCGCAAGGAAGACATTGGCGCGCTGGTCCGTCATTTCATCAACCGGTTCAATGCGCAGGAAGGCAAGTCCATCCTCGACGCGGCACCGGAGACGCACGCGCTTCTCGCCAGCTATGACTGGCCGGGCAATGTGCGCCAGCTTGAGAATTCGGTGTTCCGGGCGGTCATCCTGTCCGATGGCGATTATCTCAAGCCGGAAGACTTCCCGCAGATTTCCGGTCTGACCCCGAGCATCGAGGCCCTGCCTGCGAGCCCGTCCGAGGTGGTGGCCCTGCCGACTGCCGTGGATGATGGCGCTGCGGGACTGCCTGGTCCGGTCGAGATCATGGATGCGGGCGGGCATCTGCGGTCGCTTGAGGACATTGAGCTCGATCTGATCGAGTTCGCGATCGAGAACTATGCCGGCCGGATGAGTGAAGTGGCCCGCCGCCTCGGCGTCGGACGCTCAACGCTCTACCGAAAGGTTCGCGAATACGATCTGGATGTCGACGGCGTTCGCGCCGCAGGCTGATCCGAACCCACAGACCTCCCCGCCACGGGAGGCCTCCAGGCCAAGGCCGGAGGGGATGCAGCGGGCCGGTACGTCCTCGTACCGGCCCGTTTTGCGTTCCGGTTTGCCTGATGCCGCGGCCTCACCGATAGTGCGCGGATGGAAAAGGCCGAATACCAGGCGCTCAAGCGCGACCTACAGATCGAACTCGTCTCGGTCCAGCGTCATCTGATCGCCGCCGGGCACCGGCTGTTGATCATTTTCGAGGGGCGTGACGCGGCGGGCAAGGATGGCGCGATCAAGCGCATCGTCGAGCATCTCTCCCCGCGGGAAACCCGCGTCGTCGCCCTGGGCAAGCCCACGGACCGCGAGCGGGCGAGCTGGTATTTCCAGCGCTATGTCCAGCAATTGCCGTCGGGCGGCGAGTGGGTAATCTTCAACCGCTCCTGGTACAACCGCGCCGGTGTCGAGCCGGTTATGGGGTTTTGTACGCCCGAGGAGGCCGGGAGCTTCCTCAGCCAGGTCGTTCCTTTCGAACGCATGCAGGTCGAGGGCGGAACCATCCTGCTCAAATACTATCTTGATGTGTCGCGCGAGGAGCAGGCCCGTCGGCTGGACGATCGGCGCAGCGATCCGTTGAAGAACTGGAAAATCAGTCCTGTGGATGCCGTGGCGCAGGAAAAGTTCGATGCCTACTCCGAGGCGCGCAATCGCATGCTTTCCATGACGGATCACGAGCAGGGGCGATGGACCATTGTCCGGGCTGACAACAAGTATCAGGCCCGGATCAACATCCTGCGCGACATCATCCGGTCCGTCCCGCATCCCGGCCCGCTGCGCACGGATCAGGAACCGGACAGATCAGTGCTGTTCCGGTTTGCGCTCGAATGTCTGGAGGATGGGCGCCTGTCCGCTTGACCGGCGCTAGTGGAAGACGGTGACGCCGCTGGTCATCGGGTCGGCGATGTCGGGCAGGACCCGGTCATGACGCTTGCACCAGGCTTCGAAGACCGGGCCGAGCGCCGCTTCACGACGGAACATCACCAGCAGGCGGCGGCGCAGGCGGTGCAGGGAGAGTTCCAGCGTGTCGGTCTCCATATCCTGCCCGTCAATGGTCAGTTCGATATAGGCGCGGAGGATGTCGATCCGTTCGCTCAGGCCAAACAACTGGTCATCGAGGCGCGTGACATAATCCCGCGTCGCCGGATCATCTGCGAGGGGTTCATAGATGAGACGGGATTTCAGGTCGGCCGACGCGTTGAACTTTTCCATGCCCAGCTTGAAGGCGTTCAGGCCTTCGGACGAGTCGAGGCCTGCCTCGATTGCGATGTCGACGCATTCGATGACTTGCTTCTCAAGGTCGCGCAGGGCGTTCAAGTCGTACTTCATGGTAGGCCAGTAGAATTTCGCATGCCTGACTTATCGTGGAAGACGCCTTCCACTGCACGAAGTTATCGTTTTCAAGTTTAATAGAAATTGAATGTTGGACCTGGGCCGGGGGGCTTTCGGGGCTCCCAAATCGTCATCAGGGCAAGTTGTGCCTTATTATTCCGAGTGTTGACGGCGATATTTCCGACGCGCCGGCTCAGGTTTTCAGTTTGCCGCCTTCGATGATGACAGGCTTGAAACCGCCCGCCGGCCGCGGTGCGGAGAGGGGGGCAGCTGGCGTCTCGTTCGGAGGCGGTGTCGATTCTGCCTCCTCGATGAGGTCGTCATTGATGTCCCGCGAGCGGGAGCTTCGCTGGGGCGTCTTGCGCTTGAATCCGGACGCGCGCGACATGGGCTTGCGATCCTTGCCTTTCGCCTTCTTCTCGATCTCGCGCAGTTTCAGAGACTGTCGCGCAGACAGGGCGTCGTCGAGATTGCCCTTTTCGGGGTCGTTGAAGGCGGAACCGAACCGGTCGAGCCGTTCTTCCAGCGAGCCGAGGAATTCATCCTCCCACTCGGAGAGGCTTTGATCCCCGGTCCCTGCATCCTCCGCCGCCTTCTTGGCACGGGCCAGGCGGCGCAGGGCTTTGCGGGTCTTCTTGTCGTCGATCTCGCGAGGCAAGGCTGAAACAGTCTCCGGTCTGGAGACTCAAGACTAGCCTTCCACGGCGCCCATATAAAGCTCGAGCAGGGCTTCCGTTTCCTGACGCTCGCGGGCATCGACCTTGCGGAGGGAGACGACCTTGCGAAGGATCTTGGTGTCGAAGCCCATGGATTTGGCCTCGGCATAGACTTCCTTCATGTCCGCCATGATGTTGGCCTTGTCTTCTTCGAGACGTTCAATGCGCGAGACGAAGGCCTTGATCTGCTCGCGCGCCGCACCGCCGATGGCGTCGGACTGGTCTACGGGGCCGGTATCAACTGCGGTGTCGGTGAAAGCCATGGGAAAACCTCGTCTGGAATGGGCAGGGGAAATTAGGCGCAGGTGCTCCGCGGCTCAAGCCGGTGCTGCATGGAAAAGCTGATTCAGTCCCTCACATCCCGCACTGCCTGCGCGACCGCGTCCGGAGCGTGGTGGTGGAGATTGTGCCCGGCCCCCTTGAGCCAGCGCATTTCCGCGCGGGGCATCCGGCTGGCCGTGACCGCGGAATGCCGGTGACTCCACAGGACCGTGTCGCCCTTGCCGGCGAGAAAAACGGTGGTGTGCGCCACGTCGTGATAGCGCGGCTCCTGGAGGGAGAGGTGTTCATTGACCCGGGCCATGTCGCGCGCATTGGCGATCCAGGTCTTCGGGCGCAGCAACAGGGCGAGTTTCGACCGCCTTGAATACGCCTCCGGCACCGGTTCCGGGTGGAAGGCGTTGACGGCGCCGCTTTCCAGTTGCGGCTTGCCGGTCAGGGGCACGAAGATGAAGGAGATGAGCGGGCCCAGCACCGGCCAGAAGGTCGCCTTGTTGAACCAGGCCGCCTCGCCGATCCAGGCGCCCAGCGCCGGAGCGATCAGGACCAGCCCGTCGACGCGATCAGGGTGGTCGAGCGCCGTCCGCATGGCAATCGCGCCGCCCCAGGAGTGACCGATCAGCGTCGCGCGTTCAACGCCGAGCGCGTCCAGCGTCCGGACGATCAGATCGGCCTCGTGCTGCGGGGACCAGTCACCTTCCGGTCGCTCGCTCCAGCCCAGACCCGGACGATCGAGCCAGATGACGTGCTCTTCCGCGAGCGCGTCGGACAGCGCCATGAAGGGTTCTTCCAGATTCGAGGCGGCCCCGTGCAGCATCAGAACCGCCGGTCTGGCGGGGTCACCCGTTCGCCGATAGTGGAGACGTGTGCCATTCACCTCGACGAACTCGCCCTCGGGTGGATGATCGGTGGCAATGGCTTGGTGTATCCGCCCGGCCAGATACCAGCTCAGGCCGAAAACGGCCGCAAGACCGGCAAGGACACTGAGCGTCAGGATCATGGTTCAGAGTGCCCGGCCGGCAAGCGCGGCCTCCAGCCGTTCCTTCGCTTCACGTGCCGGTGTGTAGGCCGGGAAGATGGCGAGCGCTTCGTTATAGGCTTCCAGGGCAGCTTCGGCGGCCTCGGCGCGCTCGAGCGCGCGGCCCAGCGTGTAATAGGCGTCGAACCGGCGGGGCTCGAGCGTCAGCGCGGTGTTGAGGGTTTCCAGCGCGTAGGCCCAGTCCTCGACGGCTGCGGCCATGCGCCCGGCCGCCAGCCAGCCCTCGGCATAGTCCGGCGCGAGCTGGGTCACATGGTCGTACATGCGGGCGGCGACATAATCCTCCCCCGCCACTTCGGCGGCCATGCCGCGGTCCATCAGCAGGGAAATCGTGTCCGACCCCGGATAGGCCCAGAGCGCGAGGATCTCGTCGACCAGCGGGGCAGCCTCGCTTTCGTCGGCTGTCGCCAGCGCGTCGAGACGTTCATTCAGGCGCTCTTCCGGCGACTGGAATTCCACCTGCGGCTGGGGAGCCTCCAGCTGGACCCGGTCCGGATGCGGCTGCGCGCCAAGCGCCAGGGCGAAGACAAGCGAGATCATGGCGGAAAGGATAGCGGGAACCGCCGCGCCGTCCAGCCGGGCTGATCAGAAGATGGCGGAGATTTAAGGCGGGACGGGCTCCGGTGTACAATTTTAGGTGATCGCGATAAAAATATTCGCCATCAAGGTGAGAAGCGCTGGGAGGGCATCACCATGGAGTTCAATTTCTACGTTGAAGACGCCTTGCTTGATCCGCCGACCAAGCGCGCTGCGTATTCGGACCGCACGGCGTGGCTGATGGCGGTCATGTCCTGGCTCGCCTATCTGCCCTTTGACCGCAAGGCCGGACCGGAGGAACTCCTCTCCATCGCCAAGGCCCTGGCGGGAGAGAGTGATGTCGAGACTGTTCTGGCGGCCCTCAATCAGCTGGTCGCGCCCGGGCGCGGCGAGGATGGGCGCGTCGAACTGGAGACCAAGCTCGGCACGGTCGGTTTCAAGCTGGAGGAGATCTTCGACGTCCAGATCGGGGCGAAGATCGACACCCAGGCCTTCCTCGCCCGCGTGGACCTGAAAGAGGGCAAGGAGGAACCGCGCAGCGACTTTCTGGTCCTGGCCTTCCGGGGCACGGAGCCCAAGCGCCTGGCCGATATCCGGACCGATCTGAAGGCGCGGATGGTCACTGTGGGGGGCGACAGTGCCGAACCGGCCCGCGTTCACCAGGGGTTCCTGGAGGCCTTCATGGCCGTGAAGGATCCGATCAATGCCATCCTGCGCGCCAACAAGGAGCTCCCTGTCTATGTGACCGGGCACAGTCTGGGCGGCGCCCTCGCGGTCGTCGCGACGCGATACATCGCCAACCGTTCCGAAGGGGCCTGCTACACATTCGGCTCTCCCCGTGTCTGCAATGATGCATTCGCGGCGCAAATATTCACGCCGATGTATCGCGTGGTGAACGGCTCTGACGGGGTCGCGGCGGTTCCGCCGCCGGGATGGGTGATGAAGGGGCTGGCAAATGTGATGCGCCTCACGCCCCTGCCCAAGGCTGTGGCGGACTGGCTCGAACCCTTCAACGACTATCGCCACTATGGCGACCAGAGGCACTTGTCCGATGCCAAGCCGGTCGTGTTGAGCAATGGCGTCCCCAACTACCCCGGACTGAAACTCCGCCCCAATCCCACGACAGGAGAGCGATTGCAGGGCGTCTTGTCGGCGCGAGCTGGTTTCCTGGAAGCCCTCGGCACGCCGCTCGCGCATCACGACATCAGCAAATACGCCGACAAGCTCGCCTACTACGCCCTGGATCGTCGCCGTCGGCGCAAGGCGCTCAACCGTCCGGCGGCGGCGGACGGTTCGCCCCCCTCGTCAGCCGCGTGATTTCCGGCGGCTGAGAATCTCGGATATCTGCCAGCCCTCCGGGGATCGGGAAAGGCGAACGGCGTTCGTGGTTTCCCTGAGGACGAGGCGTGCCGTCGCCGTATCGCCGCGGGCATCGACATCCCGGATCATGCGGTTGTGGTAGAGCTGGGGGAGCACGCCCTCGCCGTCTGCGACGATGTCCAGGAAGGCGCTCCGGTCAAGGTGACCCGCCCGGTCCGGCAGGGTCGCTGAGTAGTCCTCAGCCAGCAGTCGAGACATTGTGCTGTCATCCGCCGAGTACCAGGCTTCCGAGAAGCTTTGGAGCGTGTCGTAGATCGAACGCTCGTCCCCGGACATATCATCCAGTCTGTGGCTTTCCGCGAGGATCAGTTGTGTCGTCTCGTAGAGTTCGTGATTTTCCGGCAGGGGGACTTCCGGAACAATCCCGGCAATCTCCCATCCCTCGTCTGTCCGCGGGTCGAAGGTACGACCGACTGAGATGGACGCGCCGAAACCGAGGGGAAGCGCGTAAAAGCCGTTCATATGGCCGCCTCCACCCGAGTTCTGGCCGAGAAGTCGGGCGCGCCCGGTTGCCTGCAGCCCGAATGCCAAGGACTCGCAGGCAGAAAAGGTACGCTCGGAGATCAGGATGTCGACCGGGGTGTCTGCGAGAGCCTCGCCCAGCGATGTTGACTCGGTCCAGCGTTCTTCGATGTCACCATCCCGGACGGTGGTCGATACCAGGTGGGTCGGATGAGCAAAGAGTGCGCTGGAGAGATGCGTCACGGCATCAACATCGCCGCCGCGACACTCGCGCAGGTCAAGCAGCAGCCGGTCACTCTCGGTGAAGGTTGAAAGAATGGAGGTCAGTATCTGACGCGAGCGATCAGATCCGATCAGTCTCTCAAACGCGATGTATCCGATCTGGTGCAGGCCGTCCCGACTGATTTCGGATACGCGCGTCACGCCCGCGATCTGGCGCAAGGCCTCGGCACCCGCGGCCTCCCGGTCGCGTCTGTCTGACGTGTTTCCCGTACCGATATCCCCATGGTGTGCGCGTCGGGTGTGTCCGTCGGCATCTTCCCCGCCAGTTTCCGGACCATTCTCGATCCCGACATCGGCCGCTATGACTGAAAAACGTTCCGGAGCCAGAAGACCAAGATGCCGATCGGGGGCAACCGCCTGTAATGTCGCGTTGATATGCGCGACGAAGCTTGCCGGAGCGACAGGAGCCGAAAACTCGCCTTCGATCAAGGCGCGCTCCAGTGCATCCGCATACGCATTTGCGCGGTCGGGGAGTACGTAGTGATCGCGAAGCAAGGCGGAGAAATCGTGAATGATTTCAGTCTGATTTGCCGATGAAATCAGATGGGTTTCAACCGGTTCGGTCTGGGCGGACAGGGCGAGGGCGGCAGCGATAAGAAACACGGAATTTCCACAATCCAAGAGCGTGGAAACGATCAATATCGGGCCGCCCCCTGTCAACCGGGCGTCATATTAAAAGGTTGAAACACATATGGGACGCCGCGCGTCTACGGTGTTGCAAACTCCATGGCGCGGTGCAGCTGGTCTTCCGTATCACCCAGCTGGGCGTCCAGCATGGTGAGGCGTTTGGCGTAATGCGACGCCGCGTATTCCCAGGTCATGCCGATACCGCCATGCATCTGGATCGACTCTTCTGCCACCAGCTTGCCGGCGCGACCGATCAGGTTCTTGGCGCGGGCGATGTGGAGGGCGCGATCCTCTTCATCCAGGCGTGAGGCGGCCAGGATGACGATGGAGCGGGCCTGTTCAATTTCGATGGAGAAGTCGACGAGGCGGTGTTGCAGCGCCTGGAACATGGCGATCGGGCGACCGAATTGCTGGCGCTGGAGCAGGTAGTCCTTCACCGTGTCGCGCAGAACGTCCATGACCCCGACGGCTTCAGCGCACAGCGCCAGACGACCGGCATCGAGCGCAGCCTCGACCACGTCGCGGGCGTCGTCGGTCAGAAGCTTGGCGGGCACCTTGTCGAGGATGAGTTCGGCAGCACCGCCGCCGTCGATCATCGCATAGCCCAGGACTTCCGCGGCGCTGGCCTCGACTTCGTAGAGCCCCAGCGCGCCGGATGCGGTCCGGGCGACGACGAGGAAGAGGTCGGCGCTATTGCCGCCATAGACGACCGACTTGCGACCGGACAGCGTCCCGCTGGCTTCGGTCATGGCGATTTCGTCGAGATCGACGAAGGCGTCCGCTTCATGCAGGGCGAGCGCCGCTCGTTGCGTTCCCGAAACGATCGCTTCGACCCGCTCGGACTGGCCGAGGGCCGCGTAGGCGCGCAGGGCGAGAAGATTGCCGAGCATGGGTTCGGCACACAGGCCGCGGCCCATTTCCTCGAACACTACGGCGATATCAAATCCGGCACCGCCAAAGCCACCCTGTTCCTCGGTGACGAGGGCGCCGAGAATGCCCAGTTCGGCAAGCTCGGCCCATTTGGACGGGTCGTGGAAGGGCGCCTCATAGGCGACCTTGTTGCGGAATTCATTGTCGTACTGGTCGGCGAGATAGCGGCGCAGGCTATCGGAAATCATGCGCCGGTCTTCGGTGTGATTGAAATCCATTGCCCTAACCCATGAACAGTTCTTTGGTGATGATATTGCGCTGGATCTCGTTGGATCCACCGAAGATGGAGAGCTTGCGGTTGTTGAAATAGCTCGCCGCATTGGCCGCCGCTTCCGGCGGTGCGACGGCGAGATTTCCCAGCACGTCTTCGGACGGGAAGGGGCAGGCCGCCGGGCCGAGGGCGCGTCGGGCCAGGTCGTTGATCGCCTGACGGATGACCGTGCCCTTGATCTTCAGCATGGACGACACCGTGCTCATGGCACCGCCACCGGACAGCATGCGCAGATTGGTGATCCGCATGGCTTCCAGATCGATCTCGGTTTCCGTGATCTTGGACATGAAGATCGGATCTTCCGAGAGCGGCTTGCCGCGGCGCTTCAGCTTTTTCGCCAGCGCCTTGAGCTCGTAGAGCGCCTGGGTGGACGCGCCGACGCCGGCAATGCCGGTCCGCTCGTGGGTGAGCAGGTATTTGGCGATCGTCCAGCCCTGGTTTTCCTCGCCGACCATATTGCTCGCCGGGACGCGGACATCCGTGAAGAAGACTTCATTGACCTCGAATCCGCCTTCCAGGAGGCGGATCGGGCGCATTTCGATGCCGGGCGTGTCGATATCGACGAGGATGAAGGAAATGCCTTCCTGCGGTTTGCCCTCGGTCGAGGTGCGGACCAGGCAGAAGATCTTGTCGGCATACTGGCCGAGCGTCGTCCAGGTCTTCTGGCCGTTGATGATGTAATCATCGCCGTCGCGGATGGCGCGGGTCTTGAGGCTGGCAAGGTCGGAGCCGGCGCCCGGCTCGGAATAGCCCTGACACCACCAGTCGGTGCCGTCGAGAATGCGGGGCAGGATGGTCGCCTTCTGCTCTTCCGTGCCGAATTTCAGCAGGACCGGGCCCAGCATGCCCAGGCCGAAGGGCACGATGCGCGGGGCGTTCGCGAAGGCGCATTCTTCTTCAAAGATATGGCGCTGGGTCGCGTTCCATCCGGGACCGCCATGCTCGACCGGCCAGGTGGCGGCGAGCCAGTTGCGGCTCTGCAGCGTCGCGTGCCAGCCCTCGATATCTTGCTTGTTCAGCTCGACGCCATTGCGGACCTTCTCCGCCAGGCCGTCGGGCATGTTGTCTTTCAGGAATTGCCGGACTTCCGCGCGGAAAGCCTCTTCCTCGGGGGTGAAGTTGAGATCCATCGTCTCCTCCTTATCGAACCAGCCCTTGTCGACTCGGGGTCGATTCGGTGGGCCCGGCGTGACGGTTGGTTCCGTCATCGCCTTTCGGCAGAGGATAATGATGCAAATTCGGCGAAAGTGAACCTCAAACTGACCTTGACGTTCACGTTAAATGTCACCTGTTACAGCAGGCCGTGCGCTTTCAGGTCCGCATGCAGTTTTTCGCCGCCCAGGAATTGCTCGGCCTGGAAGCCGTGGGCCCGTGCCGCTTCAACGTTTTTCAGACGGTCGTCGAAGAACAGGACCTCGGCGGGGGCGTGCGGCAGGCGGGCGACCGTGATCTCGTAGATTTTCGGGTCCGGCTTGATGACGCCTTCGTGGGCCGAGACGACAATGTCGCGCATATGCTTCATCGGCGCGAAACTCTCGACCACCCAGTCGATCCACTCGGCGGGCATGTTGGTCAGGGAATATTGCGGGATGCCGCGCTCCGCGAGGGCGTCCATGGCTTCCGGCGTGCCCGGAATGGCGCCGCTGACCATATCGGCGACACCGGTTTCCCAGGCGCGGATCTGCGTCTCGTAGTGCGGATATTGCTCGATCAGGGCGATGCGATTCTCGGCCATGGGCACGCCGCGGTCGTGCGCAGAATGCCAGTCCATCGTGCAGACTTCCGAGAGGAAACGCTCCATCTCGGCTTCATCGTCAAAGTGCTGGCGGTAGAGATAGGCGGGCTGCCAGTCGAGCAGCACATTGCCCAGATCCCAGAGGACGGCCTTGATCGTCACACTCATACTCCCGGATACAAAGAACCCGCGCACATGAAGTACGCGGGTTCATTGTCGTCAACCGCCTTTCGGCGGAATTCGTTTCGCTGGACTAGCCTGCGCGTGCCTTGAAGCGCGGATCGGTCTTGTTGATCACATAGATCCGGCCGCGGCGCTTCACGACCTGGCAATCGCGGTGGCGGTTTTTCAGCGATTTGATCGAGCTGCGGACTTTCATCTTTCGGCCTTCGATTTCACTTCAAGAGAATAAGGAGCGCGGGAGATACAGGCCCTCCCGGCACGTGTCAATGGGCCAGATGCGCAATCTGCCCGGGTCCTGCAGCGCGCTAGCGGAAGAGCTCGCGATCAGCCGGGCGCCGCGGGCGACGCGTGCGCACCGGACGATCCGCATCCGCGTTCCCGTCCGCGTTCTGGCTCTGGAACATGGAGACGATCAGGAAGGGGTCGTCCTTGGGCGGCGGCTGACAGATGCCATAGGGGCCCTCGGGCATGCTGGTCGAGATGTTGAGACGGAAATCGTCTTTCGCCTCGCCCGGCAGGATCGGATAGTCGTGATTGCGGCCGCCGATGATCAGATCCTCGGTGAAGCTGCAGGTGCCGTCATGCTTGTGGGCGTCATTCACATACTCACACGCGAACTGGCGCGCCTCCGCCATGGCCTGCTTGGCCATCTTGGAGAGGATGATCATGTCGTCATCGACCCGGTCAGCGCTCTTGTCCTTGGTCAGTTCAGCGAGATATTGCGCCGGCATCCAGCCATATTGCGGATCGATCGGGCCCAGAACGGCGCTCGGCCCCATGACGATCTCGTCGCAGGCCAGGGCGATCATCGTCCCGGCCGACTTGGCGCGATAGGGGACAAAGGCTGTCTTCGGACCCTTGTGCTCCTTGAGGGCGTGCAGGATTTGCTGCGTCGCGGAGCTGATGCCGCCCGGCGTGTGCAGGATGACATCGACCCTGGCGTTCGGACCGGCCTTGCGCAGCACGTCGATCACTTCGACAGCCGTGTCGTGATCCACATACTCGTCGTATTCATGGTGGATGATGGCGATCAGCGCCGAGCCGCGCTCGGTGGCGAAGGCTTTCTTGCGGCCCTCGATCTGGCGCTTGTAGACCTCCCAGGGCGGCAGTTCGCCATTCGGGCCGCTCGGACCGCCAGCGTCTGCGCGTGGTTCACCCTGCACATCGCGGGCCTCCGCTTTGCGACGCGACCGCATCCGTCCCTGCAGGGCAAGAGCCCCTGCAACCAGACCGCCGATCGAGGCAATGCCACCCCATCCGACCAGGCCCAAACCCGTAACCAGACCCACCATACTCGACCCCTTAAGTCGTACTCTTTACGCGTCCTGAGCGTTGCAGGACGTGACACACCCACATCTTGTGGAGAAGCGTATACAAGCCCTGTGCCGCAAGCGAGTCCCTTTTCGGCGGAAATGCCAACCTAACAGCTTGGTCAGTTGCCCCTGTCGCATTCAGGACATAGTTTTTCGTCCATGAAGTACTGGGATGTTTGCAAGGCGGTCGTCGCAGCGACCGTTTTCTGTTTTGGGGCGGGACCGGTCAGTGCGTTGCAGGCGCCGATCGAGGTGGATGTCGAGCTCGTGCTCGCCGTCGACATTTCCTATTCCGTCGATGAGGAAGAGGCGCGCCGCCAGCGCGAGGGCTATGTCGCGGCCCTGGCCTCCGAAGAAGTGATCCGTTCCATCCAGGGCGGTCCGCTGGGGCGTATCGCGGTCACCTATGTCGAGTGGGCCGATGCCAATGTGCAGCGCCCGGCTGCGGACTGGGCCGTCATCGCCTCCGAGGAAGACGCGCTCGCCTTTGCGGCCCAGGTCGCCAATGCGCCCTTCGAGCGGGGCCAGTACACGGCAATTGGCGCGGCCATTGCGGACGGCGTCCGTCGCATCGAGTCGAATGACTACACCGCACCGCGCCTGATCATCGATATTTCCGGAGACGGTCCGCAGAACCAGGGTCTGCCGCTCGCGACCGCGCATGCGCTGGCCGAAGAGGCCCATGTCGTGGTTAACGGCTTGCCAGTGCTGGCGCGCGATACCGGGACGGGTATCCACCGCGCCGAGATCGATCTCGACCGTTATTTCGAGGACAATGTCATCACCGGTCCCGGGGCGTTTGTCCTGCCCGCGCGGGCGGAAGACGAATTCCGCCAGGCCATCCTGCGCAAGCTGGTGATCGAGATCGCCGGCCTCCAGCCCACGCCCGAGGATCTCGGCGAACAGGCAGGGCGGGCGCCGTGAAACCTTTAACCGTGTCGCGTCTTCTCGTGTCGCTTGCCCTCGGCTTCGTCGCCTTCAGCGCGCCGGCGGTGTCGGAGGATATGAGTTTCGAGCGCCGCCCGGTCGAATACACGCCGGATGGTCGGGAGTATGTGGATCTGGAACTCGTCCTGGCGGTCGACGTGTCCTCCTCGATTGACGAGGTCGAGGCTCGGCGCCAGCGCGACGGACACGTCGCAGCCCTGGCCGACCCGGAGGTGATTTCCGCGATCCAGAGCGGCGGCTATGGTCGCATTGCCGTGATGTATCTGGAGTGGGCCGATGGCGACTTCCAGCGCGTTGTGGCGCCCTGGACGGTGATCGAGACCGAGACGGATGCTCGGGGATTCGCGGCCCTCCTGGCAACTTCGCCCTTCGTCTCCGGACGACGCACGGCAATCGGCGCCGCGATCTCCAGTTCGGTCCAGCTGATTGACGACAACCGGTTTGAGGGGATCCGCCAGGTGATCGACCTGTCCGGCGATGGTCCGCAGAATTCCGGTCCCAGCCTGGAAGCCGCCCGGCAGAGTGCGGAACAGCGCAATATCACCGTCAACGGCCTGCCCATCGACAATGCCCGGCAGAGCCCGTTCCGGCCGACCGTGAGCATCGATGTCGCCGCCTATTTTGAAAATAACGTGATTGCCGGGCCGGGCGCCTTCATTTCGCCCAGTAATGAGCATCAGGATTTTGTCGACGCATTGAAGCGCAAGCTTATTATCGAGATTGCCGGTCTGGATCCGGTCGAGTTTCAAGTGGGGAAGGGATGATCCGCAAATTACTGCTCACCGCTGCCGCCGCGACGGCCGTCCTCGCACCCGCCGTCCAGGCCCAGGAGGAAAGCTTCGAGACCTGGCTTGCCGGTTTCCGTGATCGTCTCGTGTCCAGCGGGGCGGAAGCCGCAACGGTCAGCGTCATGGTGGACGGGCTCGAGCCGGACATGGCGGTGATCGACCGGGACCGCAGTCAGCCGGAATTCGTCCGCCCGATCTGGTCCTATCTCGACATCGCCGCCTCCGATCTGCGTATCAGCAATGGTCGCGCCGCAGCGGATCGCCAGGCAGACACACTGGCGGAGATTGAGGCCCGTTTCGGTGTCCGGTCGGAAATCCTCGTGGCGATCTGGGGGCTGGAAAGCTCCTACGGCGCCATCACCGGCAATAATGATGTCGTCCGTTCACTCGCCACGCTCGCCTGGGAAGGGCGCCGTCGCGACTGGGCCGAAAGCCAGCTTCTCGCCATCAGCGAGATGATCGAGTCCGGCTATGCCACGCGGGAGCAGCTCACCGGGTCCTGGGCGGGTGCGATGGGTCAGACCCAGTTCATCCCGACCACCTATCTGGAACGTGCTGTCGATTTCGACGGCGATGGCCAGCGCAATATCTGGACGGATGAGGGCGACGCCCTTGCCTCCGCCGCCAATCTTCTCGGGCAGGCCGGCTGGCAGGCCGGGGCGCCCGCGGTGCTGGAAGTCGCCCTCCCGGAGGATTTCGACTTCAACGCCTGGGAACCGGAGCAGAGCCGTCTCGTCAGCGAATGGGCGGTGCATGGACTGCGCCTTGCCAATGGCAGTGCGTGGCATGCGGATGATCTGATGCGCGCCGCGCGACTGGAACTGCCGGCGGGCAGCAATGGTCCGGGCTTCCTGACCTTCCCGAATTTCCGCGTCATCAAACGCTACAACAACTCGACCGCCTATGCGCTCGGCGTGGCGCACCTGGCCGATCGCATCGCAGGCGGCGACGCCTTTGTCGGGCCCTGGCCGGATGGCGATGTCCCGCTCACCCGGTCGCAGACCCGCGATGTCCAGGAAGCCCTCAACGCCCAGGGTTACAACACCGGCACGCCGGACGGCATCGCCGGACCCAACACCCGCCGTGGCCTGCGCGCCTTCCAACGCGATCACGGACTGGCACCCGACGGCTATCTCGGTCGGGCCATGTACGTGGAAATCGTCGGGCGGGAGCCTGGCTAGAGCATTGTCAGCAAAAGTGGGCACCGGTTTTGCGGTTCGAAAATGCGACCACTCAAGAGGTCAGGCGGTCCGGGCCTCGGGCTGGTCAGCCGGGGTGACCGGTTCCGTGCTCTGGAGCAGGGTCTGGAGTTCATCCAGCTTCACAGGCTTGCCGAGATGCCGGGTCAGTCCCGCAGCGTGATAGGCCGCG
>Ga0070726_10000392_pt1 | contig 56929 bp, 50 predicted proteins | sample tdAd471_FD_67275 | JGI IMG/M metagenome (GOLD analysis project Ga0070726, IMG submission 67275) | Marine sediment microbial communities from the Atlantic coast under amendment with organic carbon and nitrate - tdAd47.1 | ecosystem: Environmental > Aquatic > Marine > Coastal > Sediment | place...
GATCGAAATGGCGGATCTGGATGCCGTCATCAACGCGCCCGGCATCGGCGGCGCAGCGACGGTTAACGGCTTTCAGCGGGACAGTGCCTACTTTGCCTGGCGTTATGGCGGTCCTGGCGCGGACAAGCGCTACCGCTTTGCCCTGGTGCGTCATTCGCAGGGCGAGGTTTTCGCCGTCGTCTGTGCCAGCCATGTCTTCAACGGCCTTCGCTTCGTGATCCTGAACGACAACCTGTCCGCGCACATGACGCGGCATTATGTCCCGGCGCTGGAAGCGGCGCGGATCATCGGCGGTCATTCGGCGGAGCGCTTCGTCTACGTGAATTCGAATATCCCCCGCCTGCTGTCGGCGGCGCCGTCGGCAGACCGTGCCCCCTGGGGTATGGCCGTACCGAACGCTGTCAACCCGCGCCCGGTCCGGCTGTTGTATTATCCCGTCAAGGGCATCAACCTGGAGGTCGAGCTTAATGCCAGCATCGCCATGACCGGAGACTGGATGGGTTTTTGAAAACGTCGTTCAAGAATATATTCTTCTGACGCATTATGATTTGAGACACATGAATTTTTTCAAATACGCCCAGTTGCTGAGCCCGTTGCCGTTCCTGTCCGGTTGCGATCGGATGCCGGATTTCCTGACGGAGCTTCTGCATAACGGCACCCTGAAAGGCACCGAAGCCTGCATGCGGCGAGATACCCGGACCGATGTCGACGAGATCGCCAAAAGAACGGCATGCGTCCGCAAGCATGAAATCCAGCTGCCCCCCCAATCCGGTATCATGGAGGGTTGGCAAGGCGATGTCTTCAGCCCCGCAGGCGACCAGAACTGGATCATGAAAATGAAGATGCATAACGCCAGCAGCTGGACCGTCGTGACCAGGGTGCAGTTGTCCGCCTACATTTATGATTCTACGGAAGCTGTCACCAAGACATCGGCGACATTCGATAAGCTATGGCTGAAACCCGGCGACCAAACCAGCGTGCAGTTTCCGTTTATGTTCAACGGCACGCTGACGCAGACGCTTACCACCTGCAGTGACCGGTTGGCGCGCGAAAAGTCATACAAGAACTGCATGGTCTGATCGGCGCCCTGCAACAACCAGAAATTTTGATCGCATGACCGGTCCTCCCTGTAAACCCGAGGCACACACGACAATGAAAACAATCGAGCGCATATTTTATCTGGCCGTCGGCCTATGCAGTATCGGACTCGGGGGGGTTTACTTTCTCCGCCGCGCCGGCGATCTCAGCCAACTGACGCTTTTCGGCGGCACGATCAGCATTATTCTCATTGCTTTCGGCGCCGCAATCCTGCTGCCTGCCGTGCGCGGGCAAACCGCAGCGCGCGGCATTTTTGCGTCCTATGTCATCGTGATCCTCATGTTCCCGATCGCGGAAATCGCTTTGCGAATCGCCGACATCCCGAAGTCCTTTTCCTATAGCGAGGACGTGAAGGAACGCCTCAAGGCGCAGATCGATCTTCGGCTTGAAGGTGTCAATGCCGAGCCCATGGTGCCTTTTTCCCTGATGTTGCGTGAATCGCGCAAGGACAAGGTGCCGCTGTTCCTGACCGGATATCCCAATGCGGCGACGGTCTACTGCCGCGAGGACGAAGAGCTGACCGTCTATCAGGCCGACGAGAACGGTTTTCGCAATCCGCCTGAACTGTACACCCGCCAGCAGACGTTCGATGCCGTACTGATGGGGGATTCATTCACCCACGGTGCCTGTGTCGACGACGGATATACCATCGCCGACCAACTGCGCAGGATCACCGGCAAATCTGTCTACAACCTCGGTTACGGCGGCACCGGCGTCGCCCATAACCTGGGCGCGTATATCGAATACGCCAATGCGAAAAACCCAGCGAATGCCGTCTTGCTGTTGCTCGAAGGCTCATCCATCAGCCGGCTCTTGAATGACGAAATGCCCAACCCGCATGCCAGGGATTACATCGAGGATCAGACAGCGCAAGGCCTCACCCAGCAACGTGCACATAAACGCAATGTGCTCGACAGCATCGTTAGGCTTGAAACCCTGAAGCTGGCCCTGAAGACGATCGAAGGCGCGGATATGCGCGACGGCACCCTGCAGCCCGGCAGGAATACTTGGCTCAGGTCCGTCGTCGAGCCGATCTACCGCTCAAGAATTTTCCGGCTTTTCTTCAACATCGAAAACACGCTGCTACGCAACCCCCGGGCGGGCGGGAAAATCCCCGACTGCCGACGCCTCAACGAAGCGGCCCCGGCCTTGAAGAAAACCTTCGACTATCTGCAATCGCGCTCCAGTGCCCAGGGCGGCAGCCTTTATGTCGGCCTGATCCCGGCGGCCCGCTATTGGACCCCCGACTTCCCCGACTGCGAATACGAGATGATGAAAACCTTGACCACCGAAGCCGGCGGCCGGTTCATAGACCTTGTTGCCGATATTTCAAAACTGCAAAACCCGAACCGCCTGTATGCCCAGCGCTCGCGCTGGAGCAGCAATCATTTCAACCGCGATGGCTATCGCTTCGTCGCCGAGCGTATTGCCGAGGCGCTGGCCGCACCGAAGTAAACAGGCGGCCTCAGGCGTATTCGATGGAGCGGTACATCATTTTCAAGTTGTTGCGCTGAATCATCCGGCTGATGCCGCCGGAGTGATTGGCGTACAACGCCACCGCGTTATCGATGTGCTTCTTCTGTTCGGGGGTGTGGAAGAAATTCATCCGGATGCCGTTGGACAGCGCCCGCGCGCCGCGCGGATCGACCGAGAACCCGGCCTCGTCCAGTTCCATGAAATCGAACGCGAAGCTGTGCTCGATGTTATCGTCTGTCTTGTGAATATTGCTCTTGCGGCAAACGATGAATTCCTTGAGTTCATCGAAATAGAACGCGACATCGTCGTCAAGCAGCCCGGCCTTGTCGAGGACCTGTTTGACGGCCGTCGTGAACACGTCGGCGATATCGTCCAGTTCGAAATACAGACGGGCGCGATGTTCGAGCAGCTCGTTGCCCCCCAACTCGCCGGACAGGAATTTCTGGATATTGATTTTCTGCAGAACGAAGCTTTCCGCTTCGGCATGGGATTCGTACAGGTCGTCCTTGGTCTCGACGATGAAGCTGTCGATGATTTCGACCATCTTCTCGGAAAACAGATGCTGGTTCGAATGCAGGTGCACCATGATATCGAACGGCTGCACGCCCATGGCCTCGACGACCGCGAACATTTCCTCGAACAGGCCGTTGTTGATATAGGTCTCGACCAACAGGTTCATGACCCGGCACGACACGTAATCGTCGAACGTCATGTCCTTGCCGCCGACGACGATCTCCTCGATTTCCGCTACAGAAATTTCATCGTCGCCGAACTGGTAGGAACCGATGCAGCCGGGCACGATTCTGTATTTGGTCTGCATCTCGAATTTCTTGCGGGTCGCCTCGGACGCCATCGCCGTCCCCATCAGCATGATCGCCTGATACATGCGGAAGGTGCTGACGTGGTTCTCGACGCCTGAGCGCAGCGAGTTGAAATGTTTTTCCTTGCTGTCGCCGGGCAGCCCCAGAATGATTTCCGTATAGGACTGCGCGTCCTTGCTCTGCTTGTTCACGAATTCGATGAAGTCGTGATAGGCCTGGGTCGAAATGTTGTCGCGCTGAACGTTCTTCAGAACCTCTTCAACCGTCGACTGCACCGCCGAGCCGATCAGCCACGACCCCTTCAGGATCGCTGCCGCCTTGAGGATGCGCTTCGGCTGGTTCTTGCCCGCCGACGCCCCGATCACCACCGGCCAATCGTATTTTTTCTGAACCTCGGCGATCAGCTCCGCGGTCTCAATATCGGTTTTGTACATGCCGAAGTTAAGGTCTGTGATGTTCAATTCGTCGACGTTCTTCACCCGCTCGACGATGTAGTACATTTCATCTCGAACGCGCTGGTGATCGAAACGGACGACCCGGTTTTTCGAGGCCAGTCCATCGGCGCAGTATGCGCAGGCAAACGGACAGCCGCGGGTCGTTTCCACCATTGGCGACAGAGGCTCGTCAAAAAACTTGTCGAGCATGCCGTTCAGATAAGGCGAGGGAATGGTATTGACGTCGAGGATACGTTCGATTTTACCGGCAATGAGACGGCCATCGCTCATATAGCAGCAGTTCGTGATTTCAACGCCGGACTTGTGCAGCCGGTCCCGTTGAAAGCCATGCTGTGAGAGCTGGTTGACGAGCTCTACAAAACCGACCTCGCCTTCATTCTGAATATAGAAATCGATGGCCGGACGGGATTTCAGGAAAGCTTCGCGTTCCTCGTCGGTGACGGGGAAGTTCGGCCCGCCGAATACGGTGATGACGTCGGGGTTCTTTTCCTTGGCCCACTTCGCCATCCGATAGCCGATCTCGAAGTTCCACGAGTAATTCGAAAAGGCGACGATCTTGGGGGTCTCGTCGAGAATCGCCTCGGCCGTTTCCTTGGGATACTTGAACAGTTTGAATTCGTACTCGCCGCCAAGCTGGGCGTCGGCGTAGCTGGCGACGAACGCGGTCCCCAGCGGAAACGTGAGCGAGGAGATCCCCATCGCGGTATGGGTCAGGTCGGCAAGAAAAATCTTAGGTTTTGTCATCGGCGGTCCGTATCACTTTCTGATCGATCAACGACCGTCCCCGGTTCGTCATCGGCATCGGCAAATCAACAGGCATAACGCGTTCAAAACCGATATCGGTATTCGTCTCATGCAGCGAAAACATGCAACCCGACAAGGATTTCCTGTCTCTGCATGTGTAGCAGCGTTGAGACCATATTCAGGGCCGAACGTCAAGAAAACCGTGGGAAAGCACCGCTTTAACCCCTATCGAGGTAGGGCTATTCCCGGGGCGGCATCGGCGCTCAGGCGTAAAAATCGCCGATGGCTGTGCAAATATATTCGATGTCTTCGGCGCTCAGGAACTGATGGATCGGCAGGCTGACGATGCGGGTGCTCTGTTCTTCCGTGACCGGGAAATCACCGGCCTTGTAGCCAAGCCCGTGTGCGGCCGGCTGCAGATGGATCGGCTTCGGATAGTGGATCGCGGTTTCGATGCCCCATTCGGCAAGATGCGCCCGAAGGGCATCGCGATTTTCAGCCTGCACGACGAAGGTGTGAAAGGTATTGAATTCGATGTTCCGGCACGCCGGTATGTAGAACCGCTGCGGATCGAGCTTGGCCAGGCCGTCGCGATAGCGCGTTGCATTGGCACGCCGTGCCGCGATGATGTCGTCGACCGTTTCCAGCCGTGTCAGCAGGATCGCCGCCTGCATCGTGTCGAGGCGCGACACCGTCCCCCATTCCATGACCGTGTCCCGGTCGATCAGGCCATGATTGCGCATGATCCTGAGCTTCGCCGCGATCTCGCTGTCGTTGGTGGTGACGAAACCGGCGTCACCGGCGGCGTTCAGGTTCTTCAGCGGATGCGCCGAAAAACAGCCGGCATGGCCGATGGCGCCGGCGAACTTGCCGTCATACCGGGAGCCGAACGACTGCGCCGCATCCTCGATCACCAGAATGTCGCGCTCGGCGGCGATCGCCATGATCGGTCCCATGTCGGCGACCCGCCCGGTCAGATGCACCGGCATGATCGCCCGGGTCTTTTCCGTGAGCGCGCGTCCGATGGCCACCGGGTCGATGTTCTGGTCGGCCAGCACGTCGCAGAAGACCGGCGTCGCGCCGATGGCGACAATCGCCGCAGTCGAGGCAACGAAGGAATTCGGCGGCGTGATCACTTCGTCGCCGGGGCCGATGCCGTAGGCTTTCATCGTCATGATCAGCGCATCGGTCCCGGAATTCAGGGTGATCACCTCGCGCACGCCAAGATACGCGGCGATTTTCTGTTCCAGCGCTTCGATCGGCGAGCCACCGACGAAGAACCCGGATTCGAAGACACCCCGGATCGCCCCCATCAGCCGTTCTTCCTCGGCCCTGAACTGGGCCGCCAGATCGACGTAGCGGATGCGTCGGGTTTCTGGCTCAGCCGGCATTATAAAAGTCTCTGACCGTGTCGATGACGATCTGCATCTGCTCGGGCGTGATGTGCTGATCGACAGGGAAGCTGATGACGCTGTCGGCATGGCGGTCAGTCACGGGAAAATCGCCGGGTTTGTAGCCGAGCGGCTTCAGGCCTTCCTGCTGATACAGCGGAATGGGGTAGTGAATCTTGGCTTCGACGCCGCTGTCCATGCAGTGCGCGAGCAGGGCGTCGCGGTCTTCGGCAAAGACCATATACAGGTGATAGACGTGCTTCACGTTGGCGCGGCGTACCGGCACCGTCAGCTGGGGAATTTCGTTGAACGCGGCGTCATAGACGGCGGCGTTGCGGATTCGCGCCTCGGTGATGTCGTGGGTCTGGCCGATCAGCCAGTTGCCGACGATGGCCTGCAGGGAATCCAGGCGCGAGTTATAGCCGAGGATCGAAATCTCGTCGCGGTTGGCCAGCCCGTGGTTGCGCAGTAACCGCAGCTTTTCGTTGGTCGCGTCGTCATTGGTGACGATGATGCCCGCGTCCCCCCAGACATTGAGATTCTTCAGCGGGTGCAGCGAGAACCCGGCAGCGATACCCCAGGTGCCGGAGCGCTTGCCGTTGATTTCCGACAGGATGCCCTGGCAGGCATCCTCGACGACGACCAAGCCGTGGCGTTCGGCGATGTCGAGGATCGCCGGCATGTCCGGCACTTCGCCGGTCAACTGCACCGGCATGATGGCTTTGGTCCTGTCCGTGATCGCGGCTTCGATCTGCGTCGCGTCGATGCAGAAATTGTCATCGCAATCGACGAACCTGGGCGTCGCGCCGATCTCGGCGATGGCGCCGACCGTGGCGATGAAGGTATTCGCCGGCGCAATCACTTCGTCGCCGTAGCCGATGCCCTGCGATTTCAGCGACAACTTCAACGCGTCGGTGCCGGAGCCAACACCGATGGCGTGCTTGGTGCCGATCAGTTGGGCGAACTTTTCCTCGAACTCACCGACCGGCTTTCCGAGCGTGAAGTCGCCGGATTTTACCAGTTCGTGAATACGCTCAAGGATTTCGCCCGGTTCGGCGAACTGCTCGGGCAGGTAGGAATACCTAGCTTTGAAAGTCATCTATCAACGATGCTCCGTGTCTCTGGTTATCGTGACAGCCGGGCGGCAATCGACGCGGCGACGGCCGGGGGCTGCAATCCGTAATGTTCCAAAAGGGAATCCTGTGACCCGTAATCCTCGGGATAGGCGTCGGGCAGCGCCAGCCTGAGCACATCGGGCCGGACGCCGGCGGCGTGTTCGTCGAGCGCATCGCAAACGGCGCTGCCGAGCCCGCCGACCTTGTTGTGTTCTTCCAGCGTCACCAACAACGCAACCTTGCCCGCACCGTCGATCAGTTGCGCTGTGTCGATCGGTTTCACGGTGTGCATATGCAGGACGCCGCAGCCGATCCCTTTTTTCGCGAGCAGGTCGGCTGTGCGGAGCGCCCGTTCGGTCATCACCCCTGTCGAGACGATCAGCACGTCGGCACCGTCGCGGTGCGCAATCGCCCGGCCGATCTCGAAAGCCGGCGCATCGGCGGAAACAACCGGGTCGCCACCCTTGCCGAGACGGATGTACATCGGATGCGGGTGTTCGACGGTCTGCGCCATGAAGCGCCGCATTTCCTCGGCGTCGACCGGGGCCACGACGGTCATGCCTGGCAGCGAGCGCATCAGCGAGATGTCATCGACAGCCGTGTGCGTCGGCCCCAACGGCGCATAAACAAGGCCCCCGCCGTTGGCAATCAGGCGAACCGGCAGGTTCTGCAGGCAGACATCGACGGCGACCTGCTCGAAACAGCGGCGCGTCATGAACGTGGCGATGGTGTTGACGTAGGGAATATATCCTTCCTGCGCCATGCCAGCCGCCATGCCGATCATGTTCTGCTCACAAATGCCTTCCATGAAAAACCGGTCCGGCATTTCCGCCTTCATATCGTCGAGCAGACCGGCGCCCAGATCGGAGCCAATGAAGACGACGCGCTCGTCGCGCTTGGCAAGCTCATAGACCATGTTGACGCACGTGCGGCGCATTATCCCGCCCCCAAGCTTTCGGCGACCATTGCCAGTTCCGCTTCGCTGAGTTTGCTCTTGTGATGCCAATCGGCATTGTTTTCGGCGTCCGGCAGCCCCTTGCCTTTTATGGTTCGGCAAATCACCGCGCGCGGCTTGCCAGCATCGGAGCGTGCCGCGAAGGCATTGCGGAGCGCCGTGGTATCGTGACCGTTGACCTCGATGATGTCGAAGCCGAATGCCGCCCATTTGTCGGCCAGGGGCTCGAGGTCCAGGACCTCGGTCGTCGCACCATAAGATTGCAGGCCATTGCAATCGATAACCGCCGTCAGGTTCGAGAGTCTGTGCTTGGAAGCCGTCATCGCCGCTTCCCAGACAGCCCCTTCGTTGATTTCCCCATCGCCCATAACGACAAAGACACGCGATGTCCGCTTTTGCATACGCATGGCGATCGCCATGCCGAGCCCGATCGACAGGCCATGTCCGAGCGCCCCCGTAGACGCCTCGACCCCCGGCACCTTGCCGAGTTCCGGATGGCCGCCGAGACGGCTGCCGGTGCGGCAGAACGTGTCCAGTTCCTCAAGCGGGAAAAACCCCTTATCGGCGAGAATCGCATACAGCGCGAGACAACCGTGCCCCTTCGACAGGATACAGCGGTCACGGTCCGGCCATTCCGGCTCATCCGGGCGCACCGTCAGAATGTCGTCGTACAGCACGCGGAAAATCTCGATCATCGAGAGCGCCGGGCCGACATGTCCGCGGCCGCCGCCGATGATGCCGCGCAGCACAAGGCGTCGTAGCAGTTTCGCGCGCGCGTCGAGCGGTTCCGCCTGGGCGGCTTCGATCAGCGCGGCGGGATTGTTCCTGAGCATGGCGCTATGCCCCCACATCATCAAGGCGGGCCAGGATGGCGCGGGCTTTGCCAAGCTGACGGTCCAGCAGGGCGCTTACCTCCCCGGCGCCGGTCGCGCGTTCGGGCAGGAATCCGTTCAGCATGATCAGGCACCATATCAGGCCGTAAAGCGGATGCAGGGCATCGAATCGCTGACGGAAACCGTCACCATCCCGGGCTGAAAAAATCGCCGTTGCGCCCTGTTCGAATTGCTTTGCCAAAGCGGGGTCAAGGGTCGAACCCGGATGCCAAAGCACGTCAGAGATCATTTTCACCGGATCGTCCCAGCCGAAATATTCGAAATCCACAAACATAATCCTGTCATCGTGCTTCAGCATGTTGTGAAACCCGAAATCGGATGGACTCAGTGTCCTCAGATCAAGCGGCAGAACCGCGTCGAATGCTATGCCCGCATTCTCGTAAAGGATAGCCGCACGTTTCGCAAGCGTGCGGAACCTCGGTGCGAGTTCGTCCTCGAGAAAGTCTTTCAGCACGGCAATATCGCGCATCGCCGGACGCAGCCTTTGAAACCGCGCGTCGAACTGTCCGGTTACGGCCGCAGCGGCAAAGCAATGTGCCGACGCCGGGGCAAGTTCGGCCGCGCCATCCCGCGCGGCAAGGTCCGTCAGGCGGTCGACAAAATCGATCATGGCGTCGACATCACCCGGCATAGGGGCCGAGTCGATGCCGACAGGAACGCCCCGAACCCAGTCATACAACGCGACGCGACGCGCGGGATCGCCGGCAATGGCCCGCGGCACCGACGTGATGCCGTGTTCGCGAAGGAACGTGAGCGCCACGAATTCCTGACCCATGCGGTCGCGCGGATCGCTGTCAGGCTGCGGATATTGTTTCAGGGCGAGCGGGCCCTGCGCCGTTTCAACCCGGTAAATGCGATTGTTGCCACCGCCATGGTGTCTGGCGATCGACGTGACCGGGCTGCCGGACAGGCTTTCCGCCAACTTCGTCAGATCATCCTCGGTCATCATTTCAGCATTCATCGCAGTTGGTCGTCTTCAGGCGGTTGCTTGCCATAGCGGCCATCGGCGCATGACGTAAAAGACGGACGATACTAATGGCGATGGATGCACTTTGAAACCTAGGAATGGCCCCGCCGGTATGCCGATAACGTCTGGATTTCATGATTTCCGTCCCCATATCCAAACTATGGCTTGCGGACCGGACCGGGTTTCAGCCGACAATGGCCAATGCATATTGAAATACCAGGGCGCGGGGCATAACATGCGCGCGCTTCGGTGTCTGGCCCGGCTCTGCGTCGCCGGTTTCGTATACTCACGCTATTGATTAAACAGCAGCGTTCGCGAAGGCGATCCTCCCTCAGTTAAAGGTCGGTTTAAGTTGGCAACCTCGTATAAGTATATCCTGGGCATTCAGTCCTTTGCGAATATGGATTCCGGCGCCTCTATGGTTCGCTTTACTGAAGACGGCACAGAACTGGACTTCGTCGCCATTTCGGAAGAACGGCTGATCCGCAAGAAGCACCCGTATACGTTTCCGATCTTTTCCATCGGCTACTGCATGGATCACTATGGCCTGGAGAGCCTGGATGAAGTCGACCTGATCGTCAGCGATTTTATCCGCGTCAAGCGCTGGCACCGCTCCGGCCCTGGCTATAACTGCAGCGATTTTGATTATCTAAAGCGCAAATTCGCCGCCGATCCGGCCAAGATCGTCCAGATCAGCCACCACATGGCGCATGCCGCGAGCACATTTTATACCTCCGGCTTCGACGAGGCGGCGATCCTGATCGTCGACGGCAACGGCACTGACCTGCAGACGACTTCGTTCATGCAGGCCGACAACGGCAAGATTCGCTACATCGACACCTACAAGGCGCACGGCATCGGCAACGTATATAGCAAGGTCACTTCCGACATTCTCGGCCTCGGTCCGGGCTCCGAAGGCAAGACGATGGGCCTCGCTCCCTATGGCGAGCAGTACGAACCGGTGCTGACGTTCGGCGGCGAGCTGGACGGCGTGCGCACCAACTACGCCAATTTCATGCGCCGCATGCCGATCTCCGACGTCCTCAACCAGATCGATCCGAAGAACCGCCCGAAGAACCTGATCAACGATTATCCCCGTTGCGATCATAAGGACAACGTGACGCAACCATATTTCGCCCGCGCCGCATTCGATGTGCAGGAGGAAACCGAGCGCGTCATGGTGCACCTGGGCAAGGAACTCTTTGCCGCCACGAAATCGCCGAATGTCTGTGTCGCCGGTGGCGTGGCGCTGAATTCAGTTGCCAACAAAATCATGTTCGACGCCACGGATTTTCAGGACATCTCGATCTTCCCGGCGTGCTCCGATGCCGGTATCCCGTTCGGTCTGGCGATCTGGGGCTACTACAACGCTCGCGAATTCGCGCATCTGCCAAAACGCAAGCTGGACTTCCGTCATGCGTATACCGGCACCACTTACGCCGACACCCGGATCACCGGGGTGCTGGAAAAATACGGGATCAAGAGCCGTACTGTATCGCCTGACGACGTCGCCGCGATCCTTGCCGAGGGCAATGTGGTCGGCTGGTTCCAGGGTGCCAGTGAATATGGCCCGCGCTCGCTCGGACACCGCAGCATCCTCGGGGATTCCAGGCGCGAGGAGATGAAGGACTTCATCAACATCCGCGTCAAACACCGTGAAACCTATCGCCCGTTCGCCCCGGCGATCCTGCTCGAAGACTGTCCTGAATACTTCGATCTAGACGTAGAGAGCCCATTCATGCTTCTGGTCGCAGACTGCAAGAAGCCGGATGCCATTCCGTCGGTGATCCACGTCGACAACACGGCGCGTGTGCAAACCGTGACCGCCGAGGACAACGACCGCTTCTTCGACCTGGTCTCCGCGTTCAAGAAACTGACCGGTGTGCCGGTGGTCCTCAACACATCCTTCAATGACGCCGGCGAGCCGATTGTCGAGACGCCGGAGGACGCGCTGGTCTGTTTCCTGCGCAGCGACATGGACCTGCTCGTGCTGGGCGATCAACTTGTCGAACGGCCAGACAACATCGACGGCATACTGAAATCTCTGAACACGGACCGCGACAGCGCTATCGAAGCCCGCCGACAGCACCTCATGGACTGGCTGTGTCCGGGATATTCGCTTGAAGAGCGGGACAGTTACATCAAGCGCGAAAACACACAGGCGGTATGGCACGTGACCTATCGCGCGAAAAGCCGGCTCGAAACGCAGGTTCTGGACTGGATCAAGAACGATACCCCGGTTCACATCGTCGGGACACGCGACCACACGACCCTGCTCCGCGATGTCATCAACGGCTTCGATCAACTGCGGATTGAGGGTTATGTCGACTTTGAGGGCAAGATTGACCGCGCCGAGCTGAACCTCGACACCGACACCGGTCTTGCCGCGTGCGACTGGAGCGCCCTTGAAAGCGATGCCTGTCAGGCGATCCTGGTTTCCAGCTTCGAATACATGTACGACATCGAATATGCGCTAAAACGCCGCAACCTCGACGCCAAGGCATATTATATCTACGATAATGTGTCCCGTAGCATCATCGACGTGATGGCCCCGGGCACATCTCTGGTCTGGTGAAAAAACCCACGATGAAAGCAGGCTGACACGATGGCGCGCCCCCTTACCATCGTCATGTATCATTATGTGCGCAACCCGGAGGAGACCCGCTTTCCGCACCTCAACGTGCTTAGCGTCGACGAATTCCACGCGCAACTCGCCTATCTGAAAAGACATTATACTTTCGTCACCGTCGATGACGTGCTGGCCGCAATGCGCGATCCGAAAACGGGTCTGCCCGAAAACGCCGTGTTGCTGACTTTCGATGACGGCTATGTCGATCACTACACCGTCGTTTTTCCGACGCTGCAAAATGCCGGCATTCAGGGGGCTTTTTTCGTCCCCGCCGCGCCGGTTGTCGATGGTCGCATTCTGCAGGTCAACAAAATCCAGATGTTGCTGAGCACAGTCGCCGACAAGACCCTCCTCGGCGCCTTGATCGACGAAGCCGTGCAAGATGTGCAGGCAGAACCTGGCCTGCTCGAACCCGCCGCGTACCGCGCCGAAAACTTCAAACCGTCACGCTTCGACCCTGCCGACGTCGTGTATGTCAAACGGATGTTGCAGGGCATCCTGCCCGTCGCCATGCGCGAGGCTTTGGTTGACCGGCTGTTCGCCAAGTTTGTCAGCGACGATGAAGCAAGCGTCATCTCCGAAATGTACGCGAGCGAGGAACAACTTAAGGAAATGATCGAAGGCGGCATGTATATCGGCTCGCACGGTGCCAATCATATGTGGATGAACACCATCTCCGAAGCCGATCAGAAGTGTGAAATCGATGCCTCGCTAAACTTCCTGAAGCGGATTGGCGCACCCGTCGACAACTGGATGATGTGCTATCCCTATGGCCGCTATAACGACACCCTTGTTGAGGTGTGCCGCGCGCGGAAGGCCTGCCTCGGCGTAACGACCGTTGTAGACATTGCCGATCTCGATCGGGACGACCTAATGCTGCTGCCGCGCCTCGACACCAACGACTTGCCCAAGCAAGCCGACGCACCGGCCAACGAATGGACACGTAAAATCCTAGTGTGAGGCGACGAGCCCGCGCTTCAGCAGTTCCGCCATGAGTGCCTTGTAATACGCCGATGAGGGATGATCGTAATTGACGAAGTAGGCGTCGACGTCATGGGCCTTGCGATCGTCGATGTAGGCCACACCGGGCGCCTGTTTCATGGCTTGCGTGAACACCTGATCGACAACGCTGAATCGCGCGGTTTCGTATACCGGCGGAATGACGACCGCCGCCTCAAGTCCGTTCCTCTTCGCCAGATCATTGATATTGCTTAAGTATCCTGCAATTCGCGATGCATCGAGGACTGAAATCCGGGCTTTTTGCGGATCCAGATCGTTGACGTTCTTTTTCAGCACTTGACGGACATCCTTGGAGCGGAGTGCGCCGTCCTTCATCATCAACTCGGCATAGCTCGAGTCGCAGAACATCGAATTGTCGATCGTCATGCCCAGAACCGGTCGCATGGTCTGCGGCAAGCGATTGACGATGGCACTCCAGACCCCGGATGCGCGGGCGTGCTTTTCGGCGCAATCGTCGAGCGAGATAATGCGCCCCCGCTTTTCGTCATAGAAAATGCCGATCAGGAACGATGAATAGGAAAATGTCGTCCGGAAGTTGTTGATGGCGCCCTGGAACAGCGACTGCATCTCGGCGAACATGGACGTATCGCCTGTTTCCTTTTTATGCAGCTCTGACAGGAAGACGATGTCGTCGGGCAGCTCCTGGCTGCGCTCCACGATATAACGGCCGTTGTCATTATTCGGCGACGTCACCTGGACGATAATCAGTTCGCTGGGCAGCTTACCGATTTGCTCAAGATACGTCAGCAAATCGAGTATGTCCGGCAAAGCCAGATTCGCGTACCAGTAATTGAAAAAGCTCTTATTGATGCCGTTTGCCTTGAGGGCATCTTCGGCGAAATACCTGAACTGGTGATTGCCGAACACGCCGACGGCGGGCGGCGGCGCGTTTTCCATGTGGCCGATCTTCACATTCCCGGTCTGTTGGCGGGTCATGCCGTTCATCAGGATGAATTCCTGCGGTTTCAGGGCGGAAAGATCCAGCGGATGCGCACGATAATCGGGCAATCGCAGATGTGCATAGATCGCCAATGCGCACAACGGCAGCACTGCAGCCAGAAAGATCAGGACGTATTTGCGGCTGGTCATTTCAAATTTGCTCCTGGCACGTCAGAACCGGAAATACATGAACGTCTGGCTGAACTGCGTGAACAGGATCGCCGTGAAGAAAAAAACGCCATGCATCAGTGGATGGTCGAAGACCGGCCGATAGGTCGCGTTATATAGCCACTTTTCCTCCCTGAAGATGAATATAAACGCCGAGACGGAGAGCGGAAACAGCCAGTGCTTGAGGCCATAGATGCCGTGACCGCTGAAATCCATCGAAAACACCTTCGCCATCAGCGCCAGATATTCATTCACATCGGCATAGAAAAGGGGCCATCCCAACGAAATCAGCGTAAAGGTCAGCACCGTCTGTACGATGACCGGCATGCGATCCCACGTGCCGCGCGTGAAATGGTAAAAAATCACCAACACCGCATGGTAGGCGCCCCAGATCACGAAGCTGGTCCCGGCACCGTGCCACAGCCCGCATATCACAAATACGATCAGGATATTGCGGACATAGGCATCGTGTCCGCCGATACGCAGGTACAGATAATCTCGCAACCAGTACGACAAGGTAACATGCCAGCGGCGCCAGAATTCCTTCGGCGACAGAGACAGATACGGTTCTTTGAAGTTGACCGGCAGCGTCAATCCGAGCAAAAGCCCGAGACCCAGTGCCATCAGAGAGTACGACCAGAAATCGAAATAGATCTGCAGGCTGTAGGACAGCACCACGAATAACGCATCGAAAGACGTGCCGATGGCGTAAAAATCGACGTGATGATGGTTGCGGTGAAGAATGCCGAGGACATCGGCAATGGCGATTTTCCCCAGCAGCCCGACACTAAGATATTTCAACCCACGCCGGGCATCGACAGGGACCCAGCGTTGTGATGATATCCGGTCGAACTGGGACGATATTTCGCTGAAACGCAGGATCGGACCGGCAATCAACTGCGCAAAAAAAGAAATGTAGGCTGCAAACTTGAGAAACGAGCGTTCCGGCTTGATGATTCCGTCCCGAGTATCGATGGAATAGCTGACGACCTGAAACGTATAAAACGAGATACCCGCCGGCAGCGTCACGCTGATGAAAAAGAGCAGCGCGCTCCGGGTTTCCTCGCCGGCACCAAACAGCGTCAGTGAAAAATCCAGATATTTAAACAAAAACAGGATTATCAGCGGCAGTGCGATGCACGCCGACGTGTAAATCATACCCTTTTTATGCCGCAGCAAGTGCGCCATCGCCCATCCCCAGACAATACTGATGATGAGAAACAGCAATGGCACCAGGCCGCTGACTCCGTAAAACACCCACGACGAGACGACGATAAGCGGCAACCGCATCGCAGGCACCGGCAGGTGATACAGCAACAGGACGATCGGCAAAAAGATCAATAAAAAATCGATGGAATTGAACAGCACGGGTGGATTCTTTCCACATTAAGGAACTCGCTACATCTATACGCGTCGAGACGGATCGCAGGCAATATATAAAGGCCAGGAGACGTCCGTACGGCACCTTCGCCATGCATCCAAAAATCGGCCCGCCTCGAGTTAATCGATTGGACTAGCGTCATAATTAACTGGCGTTCAGGAAATGAACATGCTTGACGTTCACATCATGAACGCGCTAGGTATTGTATCATCAAGGTGCACTTCCCCAGCAACAAACGGATCAGAGCGGCAAATTGAAAAAATCCGACGCCCCGCCGGTAACGCAAGGGAATGAGCCGTGGATAACCCTCGGTGTTCTCAAGGCGATTGAGGAAAATAACTCTATTTCGCAGCGCTCCATCGCCAAGGATGTTGGCATCGCGCTGGGCCTCGCCAACACCTATCTGAAACGATGCGTGAAAAAGGGCTGGATCAAGGTGCGCCAGACCCCGGCCAACCGTTATGCCTATTACCTGACGCCGCGCGGTTTCTCGGAAAAGGGCCGGCTGACGGCGGAATATCTCTCGCAATCGCTAAAACTCTTCCGGCTCGCGCGACGCGAAGCGGCGGAGATCTACGAAACCTGTGCGACCGAGGGCTGGACGAAAATCGCGCTGATCGGCACCGGCGATCTGGCCGAAATATTCGCGCTGTCAGTCCCCGAGGGCACGGTTTCTCTGAGCCATTTCACGGGCCCCGAGCAGATGCCGGGACAGCTCGACGGCATCAATGAAATCGACGATCTGAACATGCTCCGCGACTTCGATGCGGCAATTATCTGCGATCTCAGGGAATCACAGGCACTATACGACGCCGCGACCGGTATTTTGCCGGATGAGCGGATACTGGTCCCTGGATTTTTGGGCATTAGCCGGAAAAAAGCCGCAAAACAGAAGACCGGTTCGTGACGTTGCGACGGCGGCGGGACTGTTCCCGCCGGACATCGCCATAACAGGCGGCGCCCTCTGAGTGGCGCCGGAAAGCCTGTTCCGGAAAATTACAGTCCCGGTGATTTCACCCGGACTGCGGTAGCTTGGAAAAATCACGGCCGCATCAGAATAGCCGAGACCCGCCGCTTACATGACCCAGAATAGACTTGGATACCTCTAGACATGCCGCGCGACACCCAGCACAAGATCAAAGACCTGGACGAAATTGCCAGCATCGCAGCCGAAGCGCGTGCCGACGGACAGAGGGTCGTTCTTTGCCATGGCGTTTTCGATCTTGTGCACATGGGCCATGTCCGTCACTTCAAGGCCGCACGCCAAGAAGGCGACCTGCTGATCGTCACCCTGACGACAGAAAAGCACGTCAACAAGGGGCCTGGCCGCCCCATCTTCAATGACAGTCTGCGCGCCGAAATGCTGGCCGCCCTCGAACAGATCGATCTGGTCGCGGTAAGCTTTTACCCATCGGCCGAGAAGGTTATCGACCTGGTGCGTCCGTCGGTCTACGTCAAAGGGTCGGACTACGCCAATCCCGAGGACGACGTCACCGGCAAGATCCATGACGAGCGCGCGGCCGTGGAACGGCACGGCGGCGAGGTCGTCTTCACACGGGACATTACCTTCAGCTCATCTTCGCTGATCAACGAATACCTCGACGTCTTCGATCCCGAACTGCGCCACTATCTGGCCGAAGCCCGCGCACGCAACATCGAAGAACAGTTCAACACGGCGCTGGATAAAGCTGCGGAACTTCGGGTCCTGATCGTCGGCGACGCCATCATCGACGAATATCAATACGTTCAGACCATGGGCAAATCCGCCAAGGAGAACATGATCGCGACTCGGTTCGCATCGCGCGAGCTGTTCGCCGGCGGCGTTTTCGCAGCGGCGAACCATATTGCCGGCATTTGCCGCGATGTCGAGATTCTGACCGTACTTGGCGGTAGTGACAGCCATGAGGATTTCATTCGCGAGCACCTTGCGCCGAACGTAACGATGACGCCGCTATTCCGCGACGACGTACCGACGACGCGCAAATGTCGTTTCGTCAGCACCGGCTACTTGCGCAAATTGTTCGAGGTCTACCACTTCGAGGACACGCCGGTCCCCGACGACGTGCGCCGCGCGCTGATCGACAACATTAAAACCAAGGCCAAGGATTACGACCTGATTGTAGTGACCGACTTCGGCCATGGCATGATGGACCAGGAAAGCATCGCCGCACTGGTGTCGACCGGCAAGTTCCTGTGCGTCAACACCCAGACCAACAGTGCCAATCACGGCTACAACCTTGTCACCAAGTATCCGCGCGCCGATTTCATCTGCATCGACGCCCCGGAGGCGCAACTTGCGGCACAGGACCGCTTCAGCCCTATCGAGGATTTGCTGACCGAACGGCTAACGAAGGAAATCGATTGCGACAAATTCGTCGTCACACACGGCAAAGAAGGCTGCGTCGTTTACCAGGGCGGTGAGAATCTAAGAATACCGGCCTTTACCAAGACCGTCATTGACACCGTCGGTGCCGGCGACGCCTTCTTTTCGATCGCCGCTCCCCTGGCCGCCATCGGCGCCCCCATGGAAGTCGCCGCATTCGCCGGGAACGCCGCCGGGGCCATCAAGGTTGGCATCGTCGGTCACCGCAAATATGTGGAAAAGGTCCCTCTGATCAAATACGTCACAACACTTCTGAAATAACGCTGCGTTGGGAAACTATCTTATGAATAAGAAAACATGGAATGTACTCGTCACTGGCGGCGCCGGTTATGTCGGCGCCATCTTGGTGCCTAAACTCCTGGCCGCGGGTCATGGGGTCAATGTTCTTGATCTGTATTTGTACGGCGAAGACGTTCTGAAAAGTGTCGCCGGGCACCCGAAGCTGCGCGAGATCAAGGGGGACCTGCGTGATCCCGAAGTCGTCGCCGACGCCCTTAAGGGCTGTGATGCGGTGATCCATCTGGCCTGCATTTCCAACGACCCGTCCTATGATCTGGACCCGGATCTTGGCCGCTCCATAAACTACGAATGCTTCCGTCCGTTGGTGAAGGCGTCGAAGGCGGCGGGCGTGAAGCGCTTCATCTACGCCTCTTCCTCCTCGGTCTATGGTGTCAAGGACGAACCCGAGGTGACGGAAGACCTGGAACTGGAACCTTTGACGGATTACTCGAAGTTCAAGGCCATCTGCGAGGTCGAGCTGGAAGAAGAGCGCGAGCCCGGGTTCGTGACCTCTGTCGTGCGTCCGGCCACGGTGTGCGGCTATTCGCCTCGCCAGCGTCTCGACGTAATCGTCAACATCCTGACGAACTTCGCCGTTAATCGCGGCGCGATCCGAGTTTTCGGCGGCGACCAGAAGCGCCCCAACATCCACATCGAGGATATGACGGATCTGTATCTGTTCCTGTTGCAGAAGGACGACGCTGAAATCGACGGCAAGATCTACAACGCCGGATACGAGAACCACACCGTCATGCAGTTGGCAGAAATGGTGAAGAAGGTCGTCGGCGACGATCTGACCATCAATGTGGAGCCGACGGACGATCCGCGTTCATATCAAGTATCATCCGAAAAAATTCGGAAAGAACTCGGTTTCACGCCCAGCCACACCATCGAACAGGCCGTCATTGATCTGGTCGAAGCGATGAAAGACGGTCGCCTGACCGACACCATGGACAATCCGCTGTATTTCAATATCAAGCGGATGCAGGGCACAAACATCAAGTAGGATACTTTCCTTGCGGATCGGTCTGGACTTCGACAACACACTGGCCACTTATGACCACGTCTTCGCCTCCGCCGCGCAGGATCATGGCTTTATCGGCAAGAGCACGGGCGCAGGTAAGCGCAGCATTCGCGACCGGGTCCGTGGCCTTGATGACGGCGAGACGAAATGGCAGGCCCTGCAAGGCGAAGTCTATGGCAAGCGCATGAAGGATGCGGCGCTGATCGACGGTGCCGGTGATTTTTTGAGGGCCTGCAAACGCCATGGCGCAGAGGTTTTCATCGTTAGCCATAAAACCGAGTACGGCCATTACGACGCGGCGCGGGTCAACTTGCGTGATGCGGCCCGGTCTTGGATGACCGCTCACGGATTTTTCGACGCCGACGGGTATGGGCTGGATCTCGGGCATGTTTTTTTCGAGAGCACCCGTCCGGAAAAAATTAGCCGCATCGGCGAGATCGGCTGCAACTTTTTCGTCGATGATCTGGAAGAGGTTTTTGCCATGCCGGGCTTCCCCGATAACGTCCGTCGCCTGCTATTCGATCCCTCCGGCATGGCCCGGCCAAACACTGCCTGCGAAGCGCACCAAAGCTGGCAAAGCATCGAAGCCGCCGTTTTCACGAGTGGCGCACATGAGCTGAGGAGCACGCGATGAGCGCGTTTACATTCATGGATGCGGAAGCCGAAGATCTCGGCCGGCAGTTTCTGGAAAACGGTCGTCTGATCCTGCCGGTGGAAAACATGGATGCCCTGCAGGCGATCCGCTATAGTGTTGCGGAAATCGCCGCCGAGGCGATTGACGTCGCACTACCGCAAGATATCGACGATTTCCTCAACGGCTTTCACACCCAGGTCACGGTGGACCAGCTCAACAACGTCCGCCTTGCCGTCATCAACGGCATGAATGATAAGCCCTGGCTGCGCGCCGCCTATTTTCTCCTCGCCCGTTCGGCGATCTATGCCGTTGTCAGCAACGAACTCGCGATGCAGCGCCGAGTCAATCTGTCTATCCAGATGCCCGACGATGAAAGCTCCATTCTGCCTGTGCACGCAGATGTCTGGTCGGGGGATTCCCCTTATGAAATCGTCCTCTGGGTGCCATTGGTCGACTGCCATGACAGCAAGTCAATGTACCTTATGCCGCCCGGTCCGGACCGTGACGTTCAAGGCAACATGGGCGCGACTTTCAAGGGCTCAAGCGAGGAAGATCTTTTCGCGGCCATTAAGGGCGACGTTGAGTGGATGAATGTGCCGTTCGGACATGTTCTGATGTTCTCGCAAACCCTCATGCACGGCAACCGGGTCAATGAAACAGCGGAAACCCGCTGGTCGATGAACTGCCGTTTCAAAAGCCTGTTCTCGCCCTATGCCGACAAGCGGCTCGGCGAGTTTTTCGAGCCGGTCACCATGCGCGCTGCAACCGAAATGGCGCTCGCCTATAACCTGCCGACAGGTTTCGATCATGACTGAGCGGCACGGCCTGCGCGGTTATATCGGGTCCAGGGCATATTACGGCTCGCGCGCGCCCCAGCACATCCAGAACCAGGTGATCCGCGAATTCTGTGCCCGCGCCGGCAAGCCGTTCCTGCTGAGCGCCACCGAGTACGCCATGGACAACTGCTACATGATCCTCGAGCGCGTGTTCCAAGAATTGCCGAAGCTTGAGGGGATCGTGCTGTTCAGCATCTTCATGCTGCCCGACGACCGCGCCCGGCGCGGCAAACTCTGGGAAATGTTGCGCACGCACCGGGGCGTGCTTTACGGCGCGGTGGAAAACTACCGGGTTGAAACCGACGCTGATATCCGGCGGATCGAAACCATCTTGCGGCTGCAGGAAACCATGCCGCGCTGCCTTCAGAGTATATGACCGCCATGCAGGAAATCGATTTTCTCGGACAGCTTCATAACCAGACCAGACGCGATTACGTGCAGCGCGTCGTCGAACACGACAAAGCCGTGTGCGCCGAGGTGGCGCGGCAATGGGGATACGATTACTGGGACGGCGAACGCCAGTTCGGCTATGGCGGCTATTCCTATGACGGGCGCTGGCGTGTCGTCGCCGAGCAGATGGCGGCGCATTACGGGCTCAAGGCCGGGGACCGAATTCTCGATATCGGCTGCGGCAAGGCGTTCCTGCTTTACGAATTCACGCAGGTCGTGCCGGGGATCGAAATCGCCGGGATCGATATTTCCACCTATGGGATCGAAAACGCAAAACCGGAAGTCAGCCCCTATCTGCAGGTCGGCGATTGCATGGAGCTGCCGTTCGACGATGGTGAATTCGACTTCGTCTATTCGCTAAATGTGTTTCATAACCTGCGCAATTTCGAATTGGCCAAGGCTCTCAGGGAAATGCAGCGGGTGCGCCGTGGCGGCGCGTATATCTGTCTCGAATCGTATCGCAACGAACGCGAAAAAATGAACCTTCTGTATTGGCAGCTGACCTGCATGAGCTTCATGGATACTGAAGAGTGGGCGTGGGAATACCGGCAGGCCGGCTATGACGGTGATTACGGATTCATTTTTTTTGAGTGACACAATGCACCGTAAACCCGCCAAAACGCGGGTCCCGCTTTTGGACTTGCGCATTACCGATGCCGATCACCGTGCCGAGATTCATGACGCCGTCGAGCAGGTGCTGCTGCACGGGCGCTTCATTATGGGCCCCGAGCACGATGCGCTGGAAGCCGCCGTTGCCGATTTCTGCAAAACCCCTTTTGCGGTCGGTGTCGGCTCGGGCAGCGATGCGCTTTACCTGGCATTGCGCGCGCTTGAACTGGCACCCGGCGATGAGATCATCACAACACCGCTGACGTGGGTCGCGACGACAAACGCCATCGTCCTGGCCGGCGGCACGCCGGTTTATGCCGACATTACCGAAGATTACAACATCGACGCCGAAGCCATCGAGGCGCTGGTGACGCCGCGTACGCGGGCCATCCTGCCGGTCCATTTCACCGGCCAGATGTGCGACATGGACAAGATACTGGATATCGCCGGTCGGCATGACCTTGCCGTCATCGAGGACAGCGCCCAGGCGTTCGGCGCCTCTTACAAGGGCGCGCCTGCCGGTTCGCTCGGCACCATGGGGTGCTTCAGCATGAATCCGATGAAGATCATGAACGGGTTCGGCGAGGCCGGCGCCATAACCGTCGCCGACTCGGTTCTGCGCGACCGCCTGCAGTCGCTGCGTTATGCCGGCACCATCAATAAGGAAAACTGTATCACCCCGAGCATCAACGGCCGCCTCGACACGATCCAGGCGGCGATGCTGCTGGTCAACCTGCGCCGCCTGCCGGCGAAAATCGAAAAGCGCCAGAAACTGGCCGCCATCTATACCGCCGCGCTTGGCGATGTCATCGGCGTGCCGCCGCTGCACAACGACCGCGATCACATTTATTATTCCTACACGATCAACTCCGATCGCCGCGACGACCTGATCCGTCATCTCGCCGAGGACGGCATCGAGACGAAAATCCAGCATCCGATTTTGATGCCCGATCACGATGCCTATAAAGGTCGCTTCAAGGCGGACATCCCAAGCGCCCGCCAACTCATCGACCGGATCGTCTGCATCCCCTGCCACGAAGCCATGACCGAGGATGACGCCGGCATTGTCATCGACAGCATCAAGGCATTCTATGGCCGCTGAAGCCGACCGTTTTATCCGTCAGAACGACGAAGTGTTCTATACGGCGCTGGCGTTGACGCGTATCGATGCCGGTGATATCGACTGGCTCAAGCAGCGTGCTGCCGAAACCCCCCGTCGGCGCGCGCGCATTTGCACCCACCCGGATGCCGATGCGCGATTGCATGAGATGCTGATCGTGCATGCCTACGACACCTATGTACCGCCGCACCGCCATGTCGGGCGCAGCGAGTCTTATCACATGATCGAGGGTCAAATGCGCATCGTGCTTTTCGAAGACGACGGGGAGATTCGCGATCATGTCGCGATGAGCGTGTCGTGCGGCACAGGCGCTCTGTATTACCGGCTTTCAGAAAGCCGGTTTCACAGCATGTTGCTGGACAGCGACTGGGTCGTGTTTCACGAAGTAACCAGCGGCCCGTTCGACCCTGCGACGACGATCATCCCGGACTGGGCACCGGATAGTGCGGACACGGCAGCGCAGCGTGATTTCATAGCCCGCATGCGCTCGACCATTGCATAAGCACGCATCCGCTTGGCTTTGTTACTGGACCGGCATCGTGCCGCCGCATACGAAACTGAAAGTCTGAATTCTTGCCGACGACCGACATAAAACAGAAAAGCCAGCCCGCCGCCGAGAATTCAGGCGTTGAGTCATGGCCCGCCTTCCGAGACATTCCAGAACCGCGAATGGTATGCTTCGGCATCGGCAACGGTAGCGGCTCGAAATTATTTCAGGCTTATCTGGATGAGCATCCGGAAATCTACATGGTGCCGGTATGCCAGCTTATGTACCTGTACCCGCACTGGAACGAGTGGCGCGACGAAGGTCGGATCGAGTGGACATGGCCGGCAATCGTCGATCATTTCTGCCAGAAGCACGCGTCGCTACTGGACAGCAGCCTGATCCCCGGCCATGACGGTATGGCGAACCTCGGTGAAACACAGCAAGAGCACATCAACATTGATGCGGATCGTTTCCGCGCGTTTCTGCTCAACCTGCTTGCCGACGAGGCGGTCAGCGCGCGGACATTCCTGCTGGCGGCGCATTACGCCTATGCCTTCGCTCGCGGCGAGGACCTGAGCCGCAAGAAGGTTCTCGTCTATCACCTACATGTGCACGAATACGTGCATTACGTCCGCGAGGATTTTCCGGATATGCAGGTCATTGGATTCGTCCGCGATCCGCGTTCCAATCTGCGCGGCCGGTTCCGCTCCAACGTCGAGGTCGATGTCGAAAAGCTGAATGCGACCGATGCCGCGTTCCGCCTGCGCCGGACCTTCCTCGATCACTGGCACTTTCATCTCGACAGCCTGGAACGCTTACGCGGCACCCCGGCTGAACGCATCCGCGTCGTCCGCCACGAAGACATGCATTTCCGTCTCGAAGAGCTGATGCACGCGACCGCGGATTTCCTCGGCATCGCCTACGATCCATGCATGCAGCGCATCACCTTCGGCGGCCTGAAATGGTGGGGTGCATCGCACTACGGCATGAAGCCCATGAACAAGCCCAATCCGAGCACTGTTTCCGACAAATGGAAGCAGGAACTGGCGCCCATGGACTGGTTCATCCTCGAAGGCCTGGGCATCCGCTATTGTAAGAAGTACAGCTACGATCTGTTCAGATATACCGCCGACACCGCGCTTAACCGGATCCTGCTGGTGCTGGCGCTCTGCCTGCCGATGCGACACGAGCGCTGGATCATCAAGCAGTACGTCAGCCCTGCCTACATCGCCAAATTCTGGCATGCCTGCATTGATGAGGCGTGGGGCAAGGTGCCGATCAAGGAGTACCGGTACAACGCCTTCTATCGCCACAAGTGGTACAATCAGGGAACCGGCCTGCATGTCATTCCCTGGTATCGGCATTATCTGATCGCCGACCTGGCCCGCGGCGCTGCGGCCCCCATTAACCGCGTGACGTATGTGGCGATGAGCGTGTTGCGCTACATCGGCGCGATCGCGAGCCTGCCGGTGATGATCGGCAAACGCGCGGGCCTGTCCCTGGAATACTATCGTCACATCCGCAAGAAAGACGAGATACTGCCGGAAGTACTCTGATGCGCGCGATTCGCGTTTTGGCGGTTTCACACCAAAGGACGGGGCGGCATGTCCGTTAAGACCGGCATCATGGATATCGCCGGCCGGCTGCTTGTCGGCAGCCTGCAGCTGGCACGGTTCGTATACCCTGTTCGTATCGGCGTTGTGCAGCATCGCTCGATCGGCCGTCTGGCCGGCAACATGGAATATTATTTTCGCAAACGGCATCTCGGCAAGGAAGCTACGCGCGGGTGCGATGTCCTCGTTACCGGACGCGCCCCGGTGAACCGCCAGATCATGAAGATGATCACCCGCAAGGCCAGGCAAACCGGGAGAACCTTCGTCATCAAGAATGACTGGCTGTGGCAAGTGTTCACACGTATGCAGGGCAAAGCTCCTTCACAACCGGGGCGGCAGGGCCGGCCGCCGACAACACCGATCTGGCTTAACCTGCGGCATGCCGGTTTTCTGGTCGAGTGGGAGACCTGGCAGGACGCACCGCCGCAATTCGCCTTCACCGCCGAGGAGGAAGCCCGTGGCCAGGCGCTGCTGCGTAGCCTCGGCATCCCCGAGGCCGCGCCGTTCGTCGCCATGCACGCGCGCGACAAGGCTTATACGGATTCACCGGATTACATCCGCCGCCTGAACGACCCGTTCGCCATGAACGATTTCAGGGATTGCGACATCGAGACCTATCTGCCGGCCGCCCGGTGGCTGAACGAACAGGGCATCTGGGTGGTGCGTGTCGGTCATCAGGTCGAGGGGCCGTTGCGCGAACAGGACGCGATGGTCGTCGATTATGCGGGGCGCGTGCGCCGGCACCTGGAAGACCCGGACTTTGCCGATGTCTATCTGCAGGCCAAGTGCAAGTTCCTGATCTGTTGCACAGCCGGACAATATTATCTGTCGCACATTTTCAACGTGCCTCTCGCCTGCGTGAACCTTGCGCCGCTGGCGGAATGCGGGCGGCTGGATCATGACCTTTTCATTCTCAAGCGTTACTGGAACGGCAAACTAAACCGCTACATGACATTTCGCGAAATGGCCGAGCGCGGCGCGGACTGGAACCGTATCTGGCATGACAAGCTGCGTGCGTATGCCGACGAAGGCATCGAATTCATCGACAGCACCCCGGAAGAGATTCTCGATCTGGTCAAGGAAATGAATGCCCGACTTGACGGCGAATGGGAAAGCGAAGAGGGCGATAAGGAATTGCAGGACAAGTTCCGGGCGATTTTCCCCGAAGGCCATCCAATGATCGATTTTCCCGGTTATCTCGGCGCCGAGTACACGCGCCAGAACAAAGAGCTTCTAGTTTGAACGCTATCAAAAACGTTCTGCGCCTGATCTGGCAAGTCGCGTTCATCTTGATCGTCATTCCGCTGCTTTGGATCTGCGAGCCGTTCATCCGCATCCGCCTCGGTTATATCTCGAACCAGCGGATTGGTCACATGACCGTCAATACCGAGATCTTTTTGCGCCGAAAATTGCTGTTCGGCTGGCCTCGACGCACGCTTTACCTGTTTACCACGGCGGACCCGGCGAACCGCCAGATGATGAAGATGTACAAGCGCCAGCTGCATATCTTTGAAAGCCGGTTTCTGAGTCATGTCTATTTCGCCTGCCGCGATATTTTACAGAAGACCCGGTTCTATCAGCCGATCACCTGGAGCATGAAGGACAAGACGCCGCAGACCATCGCCGTGATCAACGATCCGGTGCAAACGGTTTCGTTCACGCGTGACGAGGAGGCCCAGGGCCGCGCGCTGCTGGAACGCATGGGCCTGGGTGCCTATGACTGGTACGCCTGTTTTCACGCGCGCGACAATGCCTACTTCTATAAGTGGCGACCGCAACTTGCCGAGCACTGGGAAAAAACCAAGCTGCGCAATGCCGATATCGAGGATTTTCGCGGCGCCATGAACGAGGTCACCGAGGCCGGCGGCTTCGCGCTTCGGGTCGGCGCCGTCGTCGACGCTCCGTTCGACAACCAGGGCAACGCACGCATCATCGATTACGCGACGCACCATCGCAGTGACTTCGGCGATATCTATCTGTCATCAAAGTGTCGCTTCTTTTTAGCCTCCAATTCCGGCATCGTGAATATCCCGATGGTTTTCAACAAACCGGTGGCGATCGTAAATCTGATACCGCTGTCGGCGGTCGTGTACCGCGCTTATGATCTTTTCATTCCGAAGACGGTCGTCGAGACAGAAAGCAACCGGATCGTGCCATATCCGGAACTTTTGCCACTCGGCCTGTTCGAGCGCGAACGCGCCCAGAATACGGAAGCGACCCTGGCCGCCAACGGGCTGCAAATGCGTAACAACACGCCGGACGAAATCCGTGAATTGTGCCAGGACATGCTGGATGCACAGAACGGCATTGTGCCCCCGCCCGACGTGCGCGAGCTGCAACTCGAATATCAGCGGCGCTTCCATAATTACTATGGCGTCGACACAGGGCTTGGTTTCATCGGACCCCGCTTTGCCCGCAAATACGCGCACCTCATCACCGCCACGGCCAGCGAAGGCACCGCAACGTCGAGAACAGCCTGACAAAAATGCCTACATTAGCCCATACGACAGTTCCCCTGATAGGATAAGTAAAACATGAAAGCTGTAATTCTCGCTGCCGGACTCGCCTCGCGGCTCAGGCCCCTGACGGAAGCCCGTCCGAAGTGCCTCCTGGAGCTGCACGGACAAATGATCATAGACTACCAGCTTGCCGTCCTTCGATCCGCCGACATCACCGAAGTGGTCGTCATCGTCGGGCATATGGGCGACAAGATTCGCGACGCCATCGGTGAGCGGGTGAACTATGCGACCTATGCCGATTACGAGAAGACCAACAACCTGTACACGCTGCATGCTTGCGCCGAACATCTGGATGACGACTGCGTCGTTATGTTCTCGGATGTGCTGATCCCCGAACCCGCGATGCAGAAACTGGTCGGAACACCCGACGACTTCGCCCTGCTGGTCGACACCCGTCAGGTCCTGGCCGGGACCATGCGTATCAAAGTCGCCGACGGCGGCATAACGGATCTGGGCGGACACATTCCGGTGGATGCCGGGATCGGCAACTTCGTCGGCATCGCCAAGTATTCCAGGGCCGGTGCCGAAAAACTGCGCGGTGAAATGCAGCGCATGGTCGATGAAAGCGGCCATGAGCAGGAATACTACGTCCAGGCGCTGCCGCGTCTCGCCGCCGCCGGCTTGCGGATTACGCCGCTCGAAATCGGCACCCCCTGGCTTGAAGTCGATGACGTCAACGATTACGCCAAGGCCAAGGAGCAGACCTTTTATATGAGCGAACCAAGCCCGTTGACCAGCACCGGTAACGCCTGATGTGCGGCATCGCCGGCCTTATCGATCTTTCCGGTGCGCCGGTCGACGCCGCCACGCTGGCCGCCATGCGCGATGCGCTGGCGCACCGCGGACCGGATGCATTCGGTGTCTGGACCGACGGTCCGGTAGGATTGGCGCATCGCCGACTTTCCATCATCGACATCAAGGACGGCGCTCAGCCGATGCACGACCCCGACACCGGATGTGTGCTGACATATAACGGAGAAATCTATAATTACCTTGAAATCCGGACCAAGCTTGAACAGCGCGGCCATACTTTCAGCACCGCATCCGATACCGAGGTCCTGCTTCGTTCATATGTCGAATGGGGCGAAGACCTGTGTTCGCACTTCAACGGCATGTTCGCGTTCGCCATCTGGGACCCGCGCAACAAGAAACTGGTCGCCGCCCGCGACCGGCTCGGCATCAAACCACTGTATTGGACGCGGATCGGCCAACAGTTGGCCTTCGCCTCGGAAAACAAGGCTTTCATGGCGCACCCGGATTTCATCGCCGAGGCCAATCTCGACGGCGTGTCCAGTTATCTGACCTTCCGTCAGGCAGTTTGGGACATCTGTTTCTTCAAGAACGTCAACAAGCTGCTGCCGGGCCATATGCTAGTGGTGCAGAACGGCGACATCAAGACGCGCGCCTACTGGTCGCTGCCGATGCCGCATCCCGGCGCCGATCTGGGCGAAGACGTATATCTTGAAAAAGCGCAGGGCCTGCTGTCAAAAGCCGTCGAGCGCCGCATGATCGCCGACGTGCCGGTCGGCTCGTATCTCAGTGGCGGCCTCGATTCCAGCATCATCGCAGCAATGATGGTCGAGCATACCAACCATCAGGTGCCGACGTTCTCCGTCGGCTACGTCGAGGAAGGCTATGATGAGGAAGGCTTCGCGCGCGCCGTCGCCAAGCATGTCGGCACACGCCATGAACATCTGACTCTCCAGCAGGACGACTATCTGACGACCTGGCGCGGGCTGATCAAGCAGAACGACATTCCGATCTCCATCCCCCACGAAGTAGCACTGTACCAACTTTCGGCGCACATGAAGAAATCCGTCAGCGTAGCGCTTTCCGGCGAAGGCGCGGACGAACTGTTCGGCGGATACGGCCGCGTTCAGCGCTCTCCGATGGATTGGAAGAAGATCGCTGTCGCACGCGCCGTGATGGGCGGACCGCTTGCCGGCAAGATCGGCGGGCTCGACATATTCAAGGACACGGGATTCGCCCAACTTCGCCATGAACGGCACATGGATCATTTCTTCGATGCCTACAATTGGATGCCGTTCGAGGAAAAATGGGGTCTGATGACCGGCGACGCGTTGCATGAAATCGACAACGACGCACGCACCATCGGCGTCTTCCAGAAACTGTTCGAAGCCGGCGAAGGCGCCGACCCGTATGACCGCATTTTACATGTTTTCCAGAAAATTCATCTCGGTTGCCTGCTCGACCGGCTCGACATGATGAGCATGGCGTCCGGCCTTGAGGCCCGTGTTCCGTTCGTCGATCACGAATTAATCGAATACGTGACCCAGATACCTCTGCATCACAAGATGCGATGGAAATCCCGCCTCAGTCATGCACGCGGGCTGTTCTGCTCGTCGTTCAAGGCGTCCGAATGGCTCGATACCAACAAGTATCTATTGCGCCGCATCGGCGACAGATTCCTGCCCCGTGAGATTTCGCGGCGCAAGAAGCTCGGCTTCCCGACACCATTGGATTCCTGGTTCCAGGGGAATATGAAGGATGTCGCCATGAGCCTTTTGCTGGATCGCAAAGCGCGTGATCGCGGCATCTTCGATCCCGTCAAGATTGAGAAATTCCTGACCAACAAACAGAACCTTCCGTACGACTTCTACGGAAAGAAAGTCTGGATGATGATGAACATCGAACTTTGGTTCAATGAAGTCATCGAGCAGCCTGCGTCGCGGCCCCGGCCGGAGCAGCCTGTCACCATCACGACCTCTGCCAACACACAACAGGCCCCCGCACAATGAACGACACTCCGCAGCAGACGACACCCGTGGAACTCCCGACTTGCCGAGTCGAGCGTGGGCACGCGTTGTGGCTGTTCGGTCCACCCGCCGCCGGCAAGACCACCGTCGCGACCGCACTGAAGAAAACCCTGGAAGCCCGAGGCATCCCGGTTGTCCTGTTCGACGGCGACATTACACGCGAGATCGTGGCGCATGGCCTTGGTCGCTCGATCGAGGAGCGCAAGCTGATCACCTATCGCTACAGCGCGCTGACGTCGTACCTGACGGAAAGCAAGATCATCGTCATTCTGGCCGCGATCAACCATACCAATGAACAACGCGCTTATGCCCGCAAGCATCACCCGCCCGGCAAATTCGGCCTGGTCTGGGTCAATACGGATATCGATGTCTGCATGGCCCGCGATCCGAAGGGGCTATATTCGCGCGCCAAGCAATCTCTCGCCGATGGCGAAGCGCCGGAAGTCGTCGGACTGGATATCAAATTCGAAGAGCCTCTCGACTCCGACGTCGTCGTGCCGACACTGGAGATTTCACCCGATGCCGCCAGCGAGAAAATTCTCGACTACCTTATCGCCGTCGGCTCCATCTCCGTCACGGAAAGCTGACCGTACGCGTATATGTTCGACGTCCTCAGGAAATGTCTGTTCTTCATAGACCGGTCAACCCGCATACAGGCGGTCGGCATCGGCAGTGTCATGATTCTCGGCACAGCCATGGAAGCGGTCGGCATCGGGTTGGTGTTCCCGCTTGTCGAAGTAATTTCCGACCCCTCGATCCTGTCCACAAACGAATGGGCGCAATTTTTCTTCGGCGACATCGACGAGGCCAACCGTACCAACATCCTGTTCGTGCTGGCCGGCATGTTCTTTGCCGCGATCCTGATCAAGAACGCCTTGCTTTTGTTGAGTTATATCCTCCAGGGCTGGTTCTTTGCCAAGAACGAAGCCCTGCTTTCGCGGCGGCTGTTCGCACATTACATGCAAGGTGATTACCGCCGTTTTTTGACACGGAACTCGTCCGAGTTGATCAACCATGTCGTATCGACGACCGCGGCCGTCTATTCGCACGCGATGCGCAGCATTATTACGCTGGGCATCGAATGCCTGCTGGTCATTACCATCACGGTGGTGCTCCTGGTGGCCAGTCCGACAATGACCATCAGCGCAATCGCCCTGATGGTCGTGGCCATCGGACTTATGTATGCGTTCACACGACGCTGGATGATCGCCTGGGGCGAGCGCAACGTTGTCGTCAAACAGAAGATTTTGCAGCACCTTCAACAGGGCATGCACAGCATCAAAGAAGTGAAGGTGTTCGGCCGCGAGATATTCATTCTCGATGGGTTTGAAGAAGACCGGCGCGAGCTTGCCGGCGTCAATGCCCGGCTGTTCGTCATGGGCAATGTGCCCCGGCTCTGGATCGAGACGGCGACGGTGGGCGGCATCATCCTCGGCATCTGTTATGTGCTGTCGTCACACAACAACGCAACAAGCCTGTTTTCGATTTTTGCTCTGTTCGCCGCGGCGATCTTCCGCCTGATCCCGTCGTTCAACCGTATTCTCATGGCCATGAATAGCTTGCGTGGCGGCACCTATCCGGTGCGCATGTTGTACGACGATCTGAACGACGGCGGCGATGCCCTCCCGGAAGCCGATCTAGACCGACCGGCACTCCCTTTCAGGGACCGGATCGAACTCGAAGACGTCTGCTTCGCGTATCCGGGATCGGTCGAGGGAGCGGCGATCGATATCAACCTGACGATCCGGCACGGCGAGACCATCGGCCTCGTCGGCGCTTCGGGTGCCGGCAAGACGACGCTTGCCGACATCGTTCTCGGCCTGCTGACGCCGGACAGTGGCCGCATCCGCGTTGACGGACAGGATATCGCCGGCGACATCCGGGCCTGGCAGAGAAACCTCGGCTATGTGCCGCAAACGGTTTATTTGGGCGACAATAGCCTGCGCCGCAATATCGCCTTCGGCATCCCGGATGCCGATATTGATGAGGCCAGGGTTTGCGAGGCACTGCGGCATGCTCAGCTCGAGAATTTTGTTGCGACGCTGCCGGACGGCATCGATACCTTCGTCGGCGATCGCGGCACGCGGCTGTCAGGTGGACAACGTCAGCGCGTCGGGATTGCCCGCGCGCTGTATCACGATCCCGACGTGCTTGTCCTCGACGAAGCCACATCATCGCTCGATAGCGAAGCCGAATATGAAATCAGCGCCGCGATCGAACGCCTTTCCGGCAAGAAGACGATCATCATCATCGCGCACCGGTTAAGTACGCTGCGCTCGTGCGACCGTCTGGTCTACATGGCCGACGGACGTATCCAGGACTGTGCGCCCTTCGATGAACTGGCGCGAAAAAACACGTCTTTCAAGAAACTGGTCGAACTTTCGAAATTCACCAGTTGATCCCATACCCCGCTTCAGGAACCAAAAGGGACCTCATCATGAACGCTGCAATGCACGCCCAACAGGATACCGACGGCACGCAGAAATCCAATTTCCGCAAATTTCATAACATGCTGACGTCCCCGGAGCTTGAGTTCATCATGGAAGCGCATAACGGGATGTCGGCGAAAATTGTCGCCGAAGCCGGCTTCAAGGGCATCTGGGCCTCCGGGCTGTCGATGTCGGCGGCGCTCGGCGTGCGCGACAACAACGAGGCATCGTGGACACAGATCCTCGAAGTGCTGGAGTTCATGGTCGACGCCGCCGGGCTGCCGATCCTCGTCGACGGCGACACGGGCTGGGGCAACTTCAACAATCTGCGGCGCGCGGTGAAGAAAATGTGCCAGCGCGGCATCGCCGGCATCTGCATCGAGGACAAACTGTTTCCGAAGACAAACTCGTTCATCGGCGATGGTCAGCCGCTCGCCGACATCGACGAGTTCTGCGGCAAGATCAAGGCCGGCAAGGACAGCCAGCTTGACGACGATTTCAGCATCGTCGCCCGGCTCGAGGCACTGATCGCCGGACGCGGCATGGAAGAGGCGCTACGCCGCGCCGAGGCCTATCACAACGCCGGCGCCGACGCGGTGCTGATCCATTCCAAGAAAAGCACCGCCGACGAGGTGCTGGCCTTCACCCGCGAATGGGCCAACCGCTGCCCGGTGGTAATTGTGCCGACGAAATACTACGCGACCCCAACCGATGATTTTCGCGCCGCCGGCATTTCACTCGCGATCTGGGCCAACCACAACCTGCGCGCCTCGATCACGGCGATGCGCGAGACAACGGCGCGGATTCACCGCGACCAATCGCTGGCCGGGATCGAGGACGGGATCGTCAGCGTCGCCGATGTGTTCGCGCTGCAAGGCGCGGACGAACTGAAGCAGGCCGAGGACCGTTACCTGTCGAAGTCCGGCAACACCCGCCAGGCCGTCGTCGTCGCGGCGACGCGCGGCAAGGCGCTCGGCGAGCTGACCGCGGATAGGCCGAAGTGCATGGTCGAGATTCGCCGCAAGCCGCTGTTGGAGCGACTCGTCAACGTGTTGCGCGAAGGCGGCATCCAGCGTCCGACCGTGGTCCGTGGCTACAAGAAAGAGATGGTCAACCTGCCGACCATCGACACCATCGACAACGATTTCTTCGAAACCACAGGCCAGGCCGCCAGCCTGGCGTGTGCCGCCGACAAGATCACCGGGGATTGCGTGATCGCGCACGGCGATATCCTGTTCCGCCAGCACTATCTGGATCAGATTTTCGCCGCTCCCGGCGATATCGTCATTGCCGTCGATGGCCAATGGGCCGACCGCAACACATCCTCGGAAGACACTGTCCGGAACTACGTCAAATGCTCACATCCGTTCGACGCCGACTTCCTGCAGGATGAAGCCGTCATGATGGAGAGCATGTCAAAGAACATGAACTGCGATGCCATTTCCGGCGAATGGGTAGGTCTTGCACGGGTTTCCGAACGCGGCGCCGGAATCGTCCGCGCCACCCTCAAGGACATGCAGGCGGACGGCACGCTGCCGAAAAGCGACTTGCGCGACCTGTTCAGCCGGATTGCCGACGCCGGGCACGACATCAATGTGCTTTATGTCGCCGGCCAGTGGCTGGACGTCGATGACCTCGCAGATGTCAGCAACGCCGACCGGTTCCTGTGATCGGAAGTTTCGCTCTCAGAAGTCACTAAATTCCTGGAAGTCAGATAAACAACAAAATGAACACTTTCCGTTTCGGCTCAAAGGCCTCGACGCTCCGGAACCTCAGCTCACGGCTGCGGGTCGGACAATTGTGTCCGCAGTTCATCGTCGAAAGGCAATTCTGGGCGGCTTCCTCTGAACGAACCGTGCAAGAGATTATCGACACTTTCAACGGTGACAACCTTGCCATCAGGTCCAGCGCACAGGGGGAAGACGGGGCGAACGAATCCATGGCCGGCGCCTTCACAAGCCTGCTGAACGTTGCCCCTGAACCGGCACAAATCAGCGCCGCCGTTGAGGAGGTCTTTGCGAGTTACCATCTGTCGCACGTGCATGACGAAGTGCTGGTTCAGCCGATGGTCAACGATGTCGTCATCTCCGGCGTTGTCCTTACCCGGGATCTTGATACCGGAAGTCCCTATTACGTCATCAACTACGATTCCGACAGCGGGCGCACCGACACCGTCACCGGGGGTGGCGAAAGCAAGACCGTGCTGGTGCATCGCACACGGCCGGAGGGGTTGCGTTCGCCGCGCATGCGCCACCTGATCGACTGCGTACGGGAAATCGAAACCGTTACGGATTCGCATGAACTCGATATCGAGTTCTGCATCAATTCGAAGAACGACGTGTTCATTCTACAGGTCCGCCCCCTCGCGGCCCGCACGAACTGGTTGCAGCTTCCGGATGCCGTCGTGGACACAGCGATTGACGGCATTCGTGCGCAAATCATCAAGCTTTCGGAACGCGATCCAAATCTTGGCGGCAACATCACGATCCTCTCGGAAATGACGGACTGGAACCCGGCCGAGATGATCGGCAATGCGCCGAAGCCGCTGGCCCTGTCGCTTTATAAGTCCCTGATCACCGACGGCGTGTGGTCACATGCCCGAACACTGATGGGATACCGCACCATCGACGGGCCGCTAATGCACGATTTTCATGGCCGACCCTATATCGATGTTCGCAAGAGCTTTAACTCTTTCCTGCCGGCCGGCATCGCAGACGATCATGCCGAAGCCATTGTTAGCCACCAGCTCGACGTTCTGGCACAAAACCGGGAGCTTCACGACAAGGTTGAGTTCGCCATCGCCGTCACCTGCCAGGACTTCGAGCCTGACAAGATCGACACCCGCCTCGCTGCCGCCGGGCTCGGCCCGAAAGCCGCCGGTGAAACGAAGGGGCGGATAAACGCACTCACGAAAAAGATCGTCGATCGCGGCGTCGCCGGGCTATTGCCACTGATTGAGCAGGCCGACACGCTTTTGTCGACGCAGGCCGAAGCGGAACCGGGCGCCGAACTCGACAAGGCACAGCAGCTGTTTGATCTTTGCCGCGCCGACGGCACGCTGGCGTTCTCGCAACTGGCCCGGCATGGCTTTATCGGCGTTCAGCTCCTGCGGTCCCTGGCGACGCGCTGCGTACTGGAAGATGAGCATGTGGATTTGTTCATGCACGGCGTTCATACCGTCGCGACTGACCTGATCCACGACATCAACGAAGTTCACAAAGGTACGCTCGACGTCGATTCTTTCATGCGCCGGTATGGCCATCTGCGTCCTGGCACGTATGACATCCTGTCGTGGCGCTACGAAGAACGCCCGGAACTATATCTGGGGAATGGTCAGGCGCGAATGCTCGCCACGCCGACGCCGTTTGTGCCGAGCGCGGCGCAACGCAGGGATATCCAGAAGCTGATCGACGAAGCTGGCTTCGAGACAACCACCGACGCGCTGCTCGAATATATCGCGACCGCCATCCAGGGCCGCGAACAGTCCAAGTTTGCCTTTACCCGCGCCATCAGCAATGCGCTCAAGCTCATTTCCGTCTGGGGCGAGAAACAGGGCCTGGACCGCGACGATCTGTCCTACCTGAACATCGATCTGCTGAAGGGCGCACCGGACATTGGACAACTGCGCGGGGAAATCGCCGCGGCACGCGATTCATATACTTTAACCCGGGCGCTCAGATTGCCCCACGTGATTCTGGATGCGTCTGACATCGATATCGTCCGTCTGCCACTTGGCCAGCCGACATTCGTGACCGGGAAAACCGTGACCGCGCCCGGCCATCTTCTGAAACAGATGGATGGCAGGCAGATCGATGACAAGATCGTTCTGATCGAAAGTGCCGATCCCGGTTTCGACTGGATTTTCTCTCATCGCGTGCTCGGCCTGATCACCAAGTTCGGTGGCGCCAACTCGCACATGGCCATTCGCTGCGCAGAGTTCGGTCTGCCCGCAGCGATTGGGTGCGGGGAGCGGCTGTTCGAAACGCTCTGCAAAGCCAACACGATCGAATTGAACGCCGCCGCCAGACGGGTTGCCTGGCATTGAGCGTGGTCTGCATCACCATGCGCGTCACGAATGCGCATGATTATCACGAACCGCGTGACAGCATCAGTCATGACTGGATTACCCATCTCGTTTCGTGGGGGATGAGGCCCATGCCGGTTCCTAACATCGGTTGCGGCGCCGTCGACTATGTCTCCGCCCTGGCGCCAGCGCTGTTGATTCTCAGTGGAGGCGAGGACCTTGGCGTATCGCCGCTTCGCGACGAAACGGAAATGTCCCTGCTGTCCCGTGCGCTGGATACCGGTCTGCCGGTGCTTGGTGTATGTCGTGGATTACAACTGATGAACACGCATTTCGGCGGCCGGCTCGGCAAGATCGACGGCCACGTCGCGCAGCCGCACGACGTTTCCTTCGATGGCGCGTGGACGGAACTGTACGGCAACAAGGCACAAGTGAATTCCTATCACAATTGCCGTATCGCCCCGAATGAATTGGCGCCGACGCTGCACGCGACCGGCCTGGACGATGACGGCAACGTCGAGGCGGCCATCTATCCCGGCCTGCCCCTAGCCGGTGTAATGTGGCACCCGGAACGCGATGGCGCCCCGATCGGCGACAGACGCCTGATCGATGCGCTGATCGCGGAAGGAAAACAATGACAAGATGCATCATCCTTGCCGCCGGACGCGGGTCGCGGCTGCATCCCTATACCGCGGACTGCCCCAAGTGCCTGACCGAGCTGGGCGGAATGACCCTAATTGCGCGCCAGCTCGCGACCCTCAGACAATGTGGAATTCATGACATCCATATCGTCACCGGATACCGCGCCGACATGTTGGCGCTCGAAGGCACTCGCCAGACCGTAAATGCTGCATGGGAAACGACGAACATGGTGGAGAGCCTGTTCGTCGCACAGGCGGATTACACGGACGACCTGATCGTCGCCTATTCCGATATCGTTTACGAACCCCGCTTGCTGAACGCCCTGCTCGGCAGCGAGGCCCCCGTCTCGGTCATCGTCGACAAGGCATGGCGGGCGTATTGGGAACATCGATTCAGCGACCCGTTGTCCGACGCGGAGAGCCTGCACATGAGCAACACAGGAATCATTACGGACATCGGCAACAAGACCGACGACATCGACGAAATTGAAGCCCAATACATTGGCCTGATGCGATTCCAGGGACACGGCGTGTCGTCTCTGATCGAGGCACGGGAATCCATGCGCACGACCGAGCGTGCATGGAAGCAGAAACGGCCTTTCGAAAAAGCCTATATGACTGACCTTTTGATGGAGATGATCCTGACCGACGTCGAGATCCGCGCCGTGCCGGTCCAGTCGGGGTGGCTGGAAATCGATACCGTAGAGGATTATGAAAAGGCCGCCGCGATGTTTGACGACGGTTCAATCCGCCGGTTTTTTAACCCAGACGCATTAGGGTGTCCCGAAACGTGACCAGGCCCAATGTCCTGATGATTTCCATCGATGCGCTCCGGCCCGACCGGATGAGCCTGCATGGCTATGGCCGCCCGACGACCCCCACGTTCGAAAGGCTGGCAGCTTCAGGGGCGCATTGCACAGAGAGTATTTCAACAACGGCTTTCACCCAGCCCGCGCTGCCCTCGATGCTGACCTCGTCGCTGCCCTTGTCCTATGGCGGCTATGATCAGGGCGCCGTCGGAAGACCGCCAACCCTGTTCAAGGTCATGGGTGATAACAGTTATCGGACGACGCTGCTGTCAACATTCCCCTGGGTCAACCGGTTCTACGGCTACAGCAACGGCGTGCAGGCGGAAAATCTGCTGTTCACGCTAAATGCTCTTGTCGGCGTTGCATCACAGACCATGGCAAGCATCGTTCGAGCGTACAATGAGAACGAAATCACGCAGGGCGATATGCTCGATGCCGTCAGACCGGTCTTGCTGAAGCTTTATGAGGACCTCGAAAGCTACTGCGATTACCGCCTGTCACAGCGCCGTCACGATCTCGTTGATTTGAGCAATGAACGACTGCTGACCGACGGTTACGATTATCCCAGGGTCAAAAAAATCATCACCCGTCATAGGGCGGATTTCATTAACAATCCGGCAAAATATACCGCCCGATATCTGTCCGAAGTGCCGAACTCCCAAAACTGGATCGCTCAGGACTGGCGACTGGCCAGGCGACCCAGGACCGTGTGCCGGCTGATGTTCCAACGCCTTGCAGCCGCTATCATGGGGCCATTGTCGCCGTCTGCCGCGCGCCTGATGGAATTTCCCAACAAACGTTACGTCGATGCACAAGCACTTGCGAACAGAGTCATTCGAACCATCGACAGCCAGGACCCTGATCATCCGTTCTTCATCTGGACGCACTTCTTCGACACCCATGTTCCGTATTGTCCGGGAGCGGGAACGTCGTGGAAGCATAATGCGCGCCAACATCTGGATGCCCTTGGATACCGGAACGACATCGACCTATCGGTTGCCGTCAAGAAGCGGCCCGAAACAGAGGAAGAATGGTCGGCATGGCGCGCCTTGTATGACGCCTCCGCGCACTATGTCGACAGTCAGGTGGCACGCATACTGGACACACTCCGCGCGCGCGGTCTGGATGACAATACTCTCGTCGTCATCACCTCCGACCATGGCGAGGAACTGGGCGAGCACGGAGACGTATCGCACCACTTCAGACTTTATGAACACAACCTGCGCATTCCGATGATTTTCAAAGGCCCGGACGTCGAACGCCGCGACATCTCCGCACTGACGACAATCATGGATATCAGTCCGAGTATCGCCGATATCGCCGGCGTCGACAGCCCGCCGGCTTGGGAAGGAAGTTCGGTATTCTCGTCCGAGATCGATGGCCGCGACCATGCCCTTGCCGAAGCTTTCCACAGCGGCAATTGCTTGTTCGATCACAGGCCGCCCTACATCGCCGTGCGCACGCGCGAATACAAATATCTGTGGAAGGAATACCGCGACGTTACCGACCGCTACAGCTCCACCGAGCCGGAACTTTATCGTTACCGTGATGACCCGGATGAACAGAACGACTTGTACCGCCCCGATCATCCGGAAGTCGCGAAACTGAACGGCATCGTCGCCAGACGGTTGGCCGAGATACCCGAGATTTCTGATGCGCGGATACGCAATGCCTTCAACGCAGTCGGTAATGCCGCCATTGCCGAGGTCCGCGGCAGTCAGCCCGTCGCGCCTGCACAGGACGCCGAGTAATGATTGCCTGGTTCATCGGCATGTCCGGCGCCGGAAAATCGACCCTGGCGCATGCGCTTTATGAACGGCTGAAGCCGGACGTCCGTCATCTCGTCTATCTGGACGGCGACGAATTCCGCGAGATGTTCCGAAACGATGTCGATCACACCCTCGAAGGCCGGCGCAAAAACGCCGAACGCATTTCCCATACCTGCCGCATGCTGGACCGTGAAGGCATCCATGTTATTGCCTCGGTGCTGTCCATTTTTCCGGAATTGCAGGCATGGAACCGCGCCGAGATGAGCCGCTATTACGAGATTTTTCTCGACATCCCGCTGGACGTCTTGCGCGCACGTGACGCAAAGGGCCTATATGCCGGCGCCGATCGGGGAGAAATCAAGAATGTTGTCGGCTATGATATCGACTTTCCCCGACCACCGGCACCGGATCTTGTCATCGACGAAACCCTGCAAAGCCATGGCATTTCGAGCTGTGTCGACCTGATCTGCGAACGGATGCCCAAGCTTGACTGACTATAGCTATGCAAACGGCGCGTTGATCGACACGCCGCATACTTATTTTTACTCGGCCTTCGGCGGCGCCGATTTCATGGCCGCTTGGTCGCGGCAACGCCAGGATGCCTTTCAGGCCCTGGGGCCGTCGGCGCAGGCACCAAGCGGTGTCCTCAACCGTGAGATGATGTCGCAATGGCCGTTGTCGACACCGGCCTTGCTCGATCATGTCCATGCGTCGTTGACGACGGAAACCCCCGTGCCGGCCGATACGCGCGAATGGCTCGCGCGGCTGATCAAAAAATACGAAACCACGAAACGGATTCACGCGGCATACCGGGAAGGCTTTATCGCTGTTGATAAAATGGCGCGGGATGATCTCTCGCTGTATGTGCGCCTCGGCGAAATCTTCGATGCCGCCTATGCTGAACTGTCGTCCCTGCCGGCATTGAATGCGATGCTCAAAACCATCGATACCCTGTGTGCGTATCTGCCCGACCTGCCGCCGCTGCTGCACTCTCGGATGGCCCGACTGATCGAAAACGAACGCACATACGTCACCGTGTTAGCCGAGGCAAAAAAGGTGTCATGGTAACGCTCGAGAACACGATCCTGCTGCTGGGCTACAACGCGCGCGCGCAGTGCTATGCCCAGGCGATGGAAAGCGCCGGCTATGCCCCGCGCCTTGTCGTCACCTTCGGCGCGCGGGACCGCGATGTCGCACGCAACGTCGACTGCCCTGAGCTGGATAGAAAACGTTTTCGCTTCACGCCGGATCTTAAAGAGCCGTTATCGGAAACCATCCGCCGCGCCGGCTGGAACTGGACCGCGAGCGATGCCGAAAACGTCAACGCCGCAGAAATCCGGTCCCTGATCGCCGGACACGATCCCGACGTTGTCGTTTATGCCGGCTATGGCGGTCAGATTGTCGGTGTGCCATTGCTGACGGCTATACCGTCCTTCCTGCACATGCACTGCGGGCGTTTGCCGGAATATCGCGGCAGCACAACCATCTATTATAGCTGGCTCCGCGAAAACGCTTGCGGCGTCAGCGCGATCCTGATGAACGCAAAAATTGACGAAGGCCCCGTCCTTGTCCGGGAAGATTTCCCGCCGCCGCCGCCGGACGCGGACGTTGATCAGTTCTATGACAACACCCTGCGCGCCCATGTCCTGCTGACATGCATGGACGCCATCGCCGAAAGCGGCTCGTTGCCACCACGCCAAACCCAGCAAGGACAAGAGGAAACGTATTACGTTATCCATCCCGTGCTGAAACACATTGCCTTGATGCAAACACGCGAAGCCCACTGAATGAGGTACGCCATTTCCAACATCGCGTTACCGGCCTATGCGCATCTCGATGACCTGCCCAGGCTGGCAGAGGCCGGGTATCGCGGCATCGAGATCGCACCAAGCCGCATCTGGCATGACACCTGGCACGGCCTGAAACAGGCTGATGTTACCGCGTACCGTAACGCCATCGAGACCGCCGGGCTGAACGTCGTCGGCCTGCATTCACTGGTTTTCGATCATCCCGAACTACAGCTTTTCGGCGACACGGAGTCTGTTGCCGCAACCCTTGAGTTCATGGTGCATCTCTCGGGGCTATGTCGGGATCTTGGCGGACGCACACTGATCTGGGGCGGTGGGCGGAAACGCGGCGCGATCAGTCCTGACGACGCCTTCGCACGCGCCGTCGATTTCATGGCGACGCTGTGTGCGCGCACCCATGATCACGGCACGATCTTCTGTTTCGAGCCGCTGGGGCCGAGCGATTCCGATTTCGTCAACGGGGTCGGCGACGCGCGCGCCATCGTCGATGCCATCGACCGCCGCAATCTGCGCCTGCAGATCGATGCCAAGGCGCTGGTCGAGAACGACGAAGCCGAGTCTCAGACGTTTGCCGACGCCGCCGATATGCTGGTGCATTTTCACGCCAACGAGCCCGGCCTCGACGTGCTGGGGCGAACGGGCCGGATCGATCACGCCGCGCTCGGCGCAATGCTCGCCAATATCGGCTACACGGGCTATGTTTCCGCCGAGCAACGCATGCTGTCGGAAATCGATTACATGAACGACGCCAGAGAAAGTTTTGATCAGTTGAGCCGTCATTACCATGCCTGACAAGTCACAGAAGTTTATCGTCACCGGCGGCGCCGGTTTTATCGGATCGGCGCTCGTCAGGATGCTGATCGACGACGGCCACGATGTCGTCACGCTGGATGCGCTGACGTACGCGGGCAGCGTGGAGAACCTCGCCGACGTCATCGATAATTCTCGCCATACGTTCGTTGAGGGCTCGATCTGTGATCGCCTGCTCGTCGATGAGCTCCTGCAGCGCCATACGCCCGATTATCTGATCAACGTCGCCGCCGAAACTCATGTCGACCGCTCGATCGACGGCCCCGAGGCTTTCATTGAAACCAACGTCGTCGGTACGTCGCGGCTGCTCGCCGCGGCACACGCGCACACCGCCGCAACGGATAAGCCGATGCGCTACGTGCAGGTGTCGACGGATGAAGTTTACGGCACCATTGATGACGGCGCGTTTCGCGAGGGCGATCCCTACCGCCCCAATTCCCCCTATGCAGCGTCGAAGGCGGCGGCGGATCTCATGGTCCGCTCGTACGTCAAGACCTACAAGCTGGATGCGGTCATCACCAACGGCTCCAACACCTACGGGCCGCGCCAGTTTCCGGAAAAGCTAATCCCGCTGATGACGCTGAACGCGCTCGAAGGCAAGCAGCTCCCGGTCTACGGCGACGGGCGCAACGTCCGCGACTGGCTTTATGTCGACGACCATGCGCTCGGCATCATCGCCGCCGCCCGCCTCGGTGAAAGTGGCGAAAATTACAACATCGGCGGCGGCACCGAGATGCAGAACATCGTCCTGGTCAACAGGTTGTGTGCACTTCTCGATACCCTGTCACCGCGCGGCAACGATCAGTCCTATGGCGAGCTGATCGGCTACGTCGCCGACCGGCCGGGTCACGATTTCCGCTATGCCCTGGCCATCGACAAAGCGCGCGCCGCACTCGACTGGCAGCCTGCGACGTCCTTCGACGACGGCTTCGCTGCGACGATTGCCTGGTATCTGGAAAATCGCGCATGGTGCACGGACATCACCGAACAGCGTTATGCCCGCGAGCGCCTGGGCCATACCGGTTAAAGCAGTCAGGCAGATAAGGAACGATGATGCGTAAGGGAATAGTACTCGCCGGTGGCTCCGGATCCCGGCTGCACCCGTCAACACTCGCGGTCTGCAAGCAACTGCTGCCGGTCTATGACAAACCGATGATCTACTATCCGATCTCGGTACTGATGCTGGCTGGTATCCGCGACATCATGATCATATCGTCGCCTGCCGACCTGTCCCGCTTCGAACAGATTTTCGGCTCCGGCGCCGACCTCGGCGTTCGTTTCGAATACGCCGAACAGGCCGAGCCCAAGGGCATCGCCGAAGCCCTGATCATCGCCGACGATTTTGTCGGCGACAGCCCGTCGGCTTTGATCCTCGGCGACAACATCCTGTTCGGTGGCGGTCTGTCGGCAATGCTGAAGCGCGCCGGCGCACGCGAAAGCGGGGCCAGTGTCTTCGCCTACCCGGTCACGGATCCGGAACGATACGGGGTTGTTGAAATGGACAGCGACGGACGTGCGCTCAGTATCGAGGAAAAACCGGCCAGACCGAAATCCAACCTGGCGCTGACCGGGCTTTATTTCTACGACGCCGGCGCCGCCGATGTTGCGCGCAGCATATCGCCATCGGCGCGCGGTGAGCTTGAGATCACCGACGTCAACAAGGTGTACCTGGCAAAAGGCGACCTGCATGTCGAGCAGCTCGGTCGGGGGTTTGCCTGGCTCGACGCGGGCACCGAACAGTCGCTGCTCGAGGCCGCCAGTTTCGTCGCCGTCATTGAGCGTCGGCAGGGTCTCAGAATTGGATGTCTGGAAGAAATAGCGTATCTCAACAAGTGGATCGACGAAGACGGGCTGCGCAAATGCGCAGATTCGATGAAGTCGTCCGGGTACGGCGACTATGTAAGGATGCTTATCAAGGAAACCGAAAACTCATGAAGTTCCATGACACGAACCTGCCGGGGGTCCTGGTGGTCGAGCCGACGGTTTTCGATGATCCGCGTGGCTATTTTTACGAGGCGTATCACCGCGACAAGTTTGCCGAAGCGGGGATCGATTTTTCGTTCGTGCAGGACAATCATTCCCATTCCACCAAAGGGACGATCCGCGGGCTGCACTATCAACTTGACCCTCATGCGCAGGGAAAGCTTGTTAGAACAATTGCTGGAGAAATTTTTGATGTAGCGGTTGATATCAGGCCTACATCTCCAACATTTCGAAAGTGGGTCGGCGTTGTGCTATCGGCGGAAAACAAACGTCAGCTTTGGGTGCCACCCGGATTCGCACATGGGCTGTGTGCGTTGTCCGACACGGTTGACGTTATATACAAATGTACCTCACTCTACGCACCTGAATACGAGCGGTCGATCATTTGGAATGATCCCGATATCGGCATCGACTGGCCGGTAAAGGCTCCACTTTTATCGACCCGTGATTTGGCCGCCCCACTTCTATCCGTGCATCAAGAGGCTTTGTCTTGAAAATTCTTGTAGCTGGTGCGGAAGGGCAATTGGGCCAAGAACTCGTCAGGTCATTGGCACCCTACGGCACTATCCACGCCCTCGGCCGACACAAGCTGGATATTTGCAACCCACTTAATGTCGATGCCGTCTTTGGCGAGATCCGCCCCGATCTAGTCTTCAATGCTGCCGCGTATACTGCCGTTGATCTGGCTGAAACAGAAATTTCAAAATCTTGGTCGATAAATGCTGATGGACCAAGAAATCTCGGCTTGGTAGCAAAAAAATTTGATACGACCGTCATTCATTTTTCAACCAGTTACGTTTTTGACGGCGATCTTGATCGTCCATACCGCGAGTCGGACCCTGCCGCAGCGATCAATGTTTATGGCGCCAGTAAACTCGCCGGGGAAGATGCTTTGATGGCTTGCGGCTGTCGTACTTTGATTTTTCGAATCAGTTGGCTCTACGCCTATCATGGCAATAGTTTTCTGACGAGGATCATGCAGCTTGCCACGGAACGCGAATCCCTAAGCATGGTCACGGATCAGGTCGGTAGCCCGAATTCAGCAAAAGTATCTGCTGATGGAATGGCCGATTTGTTATCAAAACACGGCGACTTGCGCCAAATTTCCGAACAGGCAAAACTGCCTATCTATAATCTTGCGGTTGAAGGCTTTGCTTCACGCCATGATCTGACTGTTGCCATTATTGAGAATATGCAAATCGCCGGGATGAAAGTGAAAACACGCGAAGTCGGGAAAATAATGACTAAGGACTTTCCGACGCCGGCAAAGCGGCCCCTAAATTCACGATTTGATACGACCCGAAGCAAGGCCGACCTGGATATCGTACTCCCGACTTGGAGAGATGCTCTGGACCAAGCAATGCAGGATGGAATGCGCCGTGGCCAACAAACCTAACAATAATGTCGTGACCCCGCGACCATTCGATCACAAACGTCTCAAGTTGCTGATTTTGATTGTTGCTTACAATCATGAAAACAAGATTGAGAATGTTCTCAAGCGAATCCCTGAAGCGCTCACGGCGTATGAAACGGAAATCTTAATTTTAGATGATTCCTCGTCCGACAAGACGTTTGAGAAATCGCACCAGCTTGCGGCATCACTAAGCAAAAAGTTCAAGTATACCGTTTTGTTCAACCCGATTAATCAGGGTTACGGTGGAAACCAAAAAATTGGATACCACTACGCCATTGAAAATAATTTTGATGTTGTGGCTTTGCTCCATGGTGACGGCCAGTATGCGCCAGAATGTTTACCGGAATTGTTACAACCTATTCTATCCGGGACCGCTGACGCCGTTTTTGGGTCACGGATGATCGAGTCAAGAAGCGCACTCAGGGGCGGTATGCCGCTGTATAAATATGTCGGCAACACAATCCTCTCTAAATATCAGAATTTGGTTCTTGGTAGCTCGCTCAGTGAATTTCATTCCGGATACAGATTGTATTCTGTTCGTGCGCTGGCCTCGGTTCCGTTTGAACTAATAACCAATAAATTTCATTTTGATACGGAAATCATCATCCAGTTCTTGCGCGCCCAGCTTCGTATCGTCGAAATACCAATCCCCACACACTATGGCGATGAGATTTGTAACGTCCCGGGATTACGATACGCGTGGGATGTATTCAAGTCGTCAACGCTCGCGGGCCTTCAGGATTATGGCATACTCAATGAATTGAAATTCGATATACACACCGATGAAAGCCCCGCATCAAAGTATGAATCGAAACTGGGTTTCGATAGCTCACATTCATACGCCGTTGATGCCGTCCCCGGTGGATCCAAGGTGTTGGAATTGGGGTGTGCCGGGAATTTCATTGCCCACAGTCTACGTAAAAAAGGCTGTACCGTTACAGGAATTGATATTGAGAACGTCGCCGCGCCCGATGTAGATGCCTTTTTCAAGGTTGATCTCAACAACGATCCGCTTCCTGTCTCACCAAAGGATTTCGATATTATTCTGACGCTCGATGTCATTGAGCACCTGTCACAACCCGAAAAATTTGTGAGTGAACTGCACGATCGGTTATCAGCATCTCCCGATACACAAGTCATTGCAAGCACTGGAAATGTTGCCTTTTTCATCGTTCGTTTGATGCTGCTGCTCGGATATTTCAACTACGGTCGGCGCGGCATTCTTGAACGAACCCATACCCGACTTTTCACATTCAAAAGTTTCATAAAATTGTTCAATGAGCGCGGATTCGACGTTGTCTCAAGTATAGGCGTGCCCCCACCCTATCCTTTAGCATTCGGCGACAATGTCTTTTCGCGCTGCCTGTTGCGTCTTAATAAAATCCTGATCCACCTCAGCAGAGGCTTATTTTCATATCAAATATATCTGCACTTAAAGCCGCGCCCATCTTTGCCTTGGTTGCTTGAGCGCGCCAATGACCGCAAATTGAATGCGACGCATTCAGATACCTGATTGATTCTAAAAAGAATGTTTTTCAAGGACAATAATACGGTAACCCCGAATGTTTACTGGGCGGCCCTTTTGGTTATCGCTGCACTCATGACTATTAAATTTTTTCCTGGGCTTGAAAACGAAGTGGTCTATGCCGGGAATTCATTTCAGACAATATTTCCTAACTCATTTTTCGGTGACCCTTCGCTTGATCCGGCGGCCCCGATTACGGCAAAGCCGTTACGGCTCTCATTGTTTTATGTGTTTCCAAAATTAACGGGTGCCATTTGGCTTAATGATTTTTTTCTTGGATTTTTCTATTTCGGGATGGTTGCCATTGGACTGTTGGGCGTTGACCGCATAGCCAGAACCCTCGGTCTCGAAAATACTTTTGATCGGTTGATAGTTCTCCTTTTCTTCGCCAAGGATCACCAGTTGTTGACCGGCAAAGTGCTGCTGGCACACCATCAAGACGTCAATCCTTCGGCACTCGCCATACCCGTGATCATTTGGCTCATATATTTTGCATTGGCGCGCAAATCATTGCTGGTGCTCATTGCGGTTTCAGCATTACTGGTCGGGGTTTCGCCTCGCGCGGCATTATTTCCAGTGGCGCTGGCGATGGCCGCTAAATTTGCAACAGCTGACCGGAACGAGCGGGTAATGATTGCCGTGTTAGTTCTTGCTGGTTTGGCGCTGATGTACGCTTTTCTTTTTCACGTTTATCCGGTATCTGACGCAGATCGTCTGAAGATGTGGGACGTCCTTTTGAGGATTGAAGGCAACGATGCGAATGCTTTCTATCCGGACTCCCTTGGCCCACTTTGGCTTAGGCACATCATCTGGCTGACAATAGTCGGTGCGGCATTTTGGCTGCGAGGCCCTGGCCACAAGGCCGACATCGGCTTGAAAACGATGATGGCCATTGGTGCAGCGATATGGCTATCGCACGGACTGTACCTGAACATGGCTCCTGATTTTCTGAAGGCACCGCTATTAATTTCTACGGTCCCGGCGCGAAGCCTTTCAGTCATTCAGAACATCGCCTATATCGCTATTCTTACCGCCTGCTTATCAAGTTTGCGGGCCAATCCAACGCCTCGTGTTCTCGTTCAGACACTCGCAATTCTTGTCGTTCTGTATGTTATCGGTCCTGGGCATAAGCTCATGTGGACAGGCCTGATATTGGCATGCTTGATCTTTGTCGCGGCAACCTTGTGGTGGCGGTCGGGAGAAAGACCCCTTCGACTTTGGACTGAACGCGTCTGGCAGCCTCTGCTACTGCTCTCGTTTCTACTGGCAACTGGCATAGCTTACACACATGCTGCGTACAAAAATCATGCCGCCTGGAGATCTGCGTGGACGGTTGGCGTTTACGGGAACAGTTCTTCGGCTAAGTGGGTTGGTATCGACAGCTATTTTCGAAATGAGACTGATCCGAAGAGTAGCGTTCTGGCGTATTCATGTATAAACAAGCAAGGGCGCTGTGCACGGCTTGTCGCGCAACGAAGTCTAGCCACACGATCCGGTCGTGCAATGGCGGTCCCGGATGTCGTCGGCGTCGGCTTTAATTCAGTGGCGACATGGGAAAAACTGGCCGCAACTCGAGAGATATTGGAAATCATTGGTGTCGAACTTGTCGCTGGCAATGGCACAGTCCTGGGCGAACGCTTGCAACAACTGACGCCGATTCCTAGCCATATCGTGTTGCCGCGTGACCTTTCTGTCATCGATATTATTGAACAAAAGGCGCCGCTTAAGAGACTCCGCGACTTCAAGAATTATGTCGTTTTTAAGCGAACGGTCGGCGATCATACAATACCCGCGCCGTCGCAGTAGAACCACGGTCCCGATCCGATTGTAACGGTGCATGCTAGGGAAAACAAAATGGGCAAGGCGTGCCCATAGTCATTGTAATTTTATGAGGCTTGTTTGAGTGTGGCCTGCTTTTGGAGAATGAACGCGCTATGAAAATTCGTGATATTACTCTGCCGGCGCTGAAGCCGATTGGCGGCAAGGAAGAGATAGACGCTCTGAAAAGCGTTATAGAGTCCGGTTGGTGGGGCAAAGGTCCCAAAGTTGAACAGTTTGAAAATGAATTCGCCAAAATGGTCGGCCACAAATATGCTGTCGCCTTGACCAGCAACACGCATGGCCTTGACCTCGTTCTGAAAGCAAAGGGCATCAAGGATTGCAATTTTATCTCACCGACGATGTCGTTCATGACCACCGGCATTGTGCCAATCTGGAACAATTGCACATCAACACTATGTGACGTTGATCGTCGGACCCTGAATATTGATCCTGAAGATGTCAAAAAGCATCTCAAGAAGGACACCAAGGCCGTTCTCGCGGTCAACATGGCTGGCGTGCCCGCTGATATCGATGGCATACGCGGACATTTTGACGGTCTGATTATCGAAGACTGCGCGCACAGTTGTTACACTCCTGGTGCCGGCACCAAGGGCGACATCGCGATCTGGTCGTTTCAGGCAGTAAAAACACTGCCGTGTGGAGACGGTGGCATGATTACCACCGACAACAAAGAATTTTACGAACAGCTAAAGGCAATGACTTGGCTCGGGATTCGCGAGTCGACGTACGACCGCACCCGAAGCGGTCGGGCAGGGCCCGACGGCAAGCCGTTGCCGGGATATTCGTGGGACTACGTCGTCGATACCGTCGGCTACAAGGCCTACATGATCGATATCATGGCTGCGATCTGTCTCGAGCAAATGAAGAAACTCGACAAGCACCTTGAAATTCGCCGGCATATCCAGAAACGCTATAACGAAGAGCTCGCCGAGTTCATCACCGCACCGGAATGGTCGGAAACCGTGCAATACTATTGCGCGCGTGTCCCGAAAGAAGATCGGGACGATCTCATTGATTATCTGGCAACGAAGAAAATTCACACGTCCGTTCACTTCAAACCACTGCATCTGCATCCGGTTCTGAAACAAGACAGGGATTTCCCGGTCGCCGACGATGAGTGGCTGCATCTTATTTCGCTCCCGGTTCATCCCGGTATGACCGATGAAGATACGGACTATGTGATTTACTGGGTAAAAGAATATTTTAAACAGAAGTAACCTGAGCGTATTAGCGCCATGACCAGCGGCCTCTCCCTTCCAGACTGGACGCCGAAACCTGTCGCGGGTATGCGCATTCTGGTTATTGGCGGCACCGGCGGTCTCGGTCGCGCCCTGATCGCCATGCTGGCGAAAAGCGATGTTTGCGCCATCGGCGCGCATGGCGGCACGCAAATCTATGAAAGCGATGATCCGCGTATTCTGCCGCTCGTCAAGAAACTGGGCAGCGAGGCCGACTGCGCGTCCCTCGTCGATACCTTCGCCGAACAGGCCGGCGGCATCGATGCCCTGGTCGCACTTTCCGGCGCCATTCATTATTCCGGCCACTGGAAAGACATGCCCGCGGACGACTGGGAACGCGATATCGACGTCAATCTGAATCAGCCGTTCTATCTGGCGCGGGCCGCCATGCGGCATATGACGGCCGAGGGCAGTGGCGGGCGCATCGTCCTGAACGGAACCGAATCCGCCCTGCACGGCGGCAGCGCCATGTCTTTCCCGTACGCCATCGCCAAACGCGGCACGGAGTGCATGGTCGAAGGGCTGGCCCGCGAAGGCGCGCCCGACAACATCCTCGTCAACGGCGTACGGCTTGGCTGTATACGCAGCGGCTTTCACGAGCGCTGGCACAACAAGACCGACGCCGAGATGGACGCGCGTATCGATCTCATCCCGCTCAAGCGCGCCGGTGAACCCGACGAAGCGGCGGCGCTGATTTGCTATCTGCTTTCGGGGTGGGCCGGGTTCATCACCGGACAAATGATCCCGCTGACCGGCGGCGACTGGCTTTGACAGACTGACCCGTCTTGCCGGTTAAACTTTATGCCAGCATGCCGCTGGGCCTTCCGCCGGGTGCGCGTCTTTGCCGTATCGGCAGCGACACCGAAGGCGGGGCGGAAGACGTTGCGGTGCCCGATCTGCCGGCGCGCCTTGAAAATGCATTCGATGAAATCTACGAGGCCTGGCGGGAAACGGCATTGCTTCTGCAGTCGCAGCCCTCGGTCGAACTGGCGCACATGCCGACGATGAGCACGTACGCATCGGATTACGGCGTGATGCTGGCTTGGGTTGGAGTGGTCCGGGAACTGGCGTCTGAATCGGAAACCACCTGCGTCGTATGTCGCGACCCCTGGCTGTATCGTGCCCTTGCATTGCTGGAAGGCGTGACCGCCGATCCGGCCCCCGCAATAGCCGCGAAGCGGCTCCGCTTTTTTTGCCGTGGCCTGGCCGCGCGCAGCAAGGCCGCGCTGAAAAGCCTTTGCGCCTTGCTCAGGACCCGTGAAGACCGAAGCGGGCCGGTGCAGGCGAACTGGTTGTTGGTCTATGGCCATCCGGACAGCAACGCCGAGGGCTTCGATGCCTATTTCGGCACCTTGCTTCGCGATATCCCGAAGCTTATGCGTCTCATGCACACCGATTGCAGCGCGTCCTATGCGCTGGACCTCGGTCGCGACGGACGCACCCGTTCGCTGCATGCGTGGGGCGATATCGCCACGATCCTCAAAATGCCGTTTGCCCGTTGGCGGCCGGATACGTCGAAGCTGGATGCCGCGACCGCGTGGCTCGTCGAACGAGCCGCCGCCGTCGAAGGCAGCGGCGGCGGCGGCGCCATGACGCGCTGGCAGATCGCCTGCCAGCGGAACTGGCTCAGGCGCGCCAATCCGAAGGCTGTCGCCTGGCCCTGGGAAAACCATCCGTGGGAACGCGATTTCGTCCACAGCGCCCGCCGCAACGCAACGAAAACGCTCGGCTATCAGCACACCGTCGTCGGCCGGCACATGTACAATCAGGGCGCCGATGCCAATCTGGACGGCACCGATGGCGTCCCGGACGAAATCTTGCTGAACGGTCCGGCGTACCGTGCCGATCTGGCGTCACGCGGTATCCCGGACGCGCGCATGATCGTTGCCGGATCGCACCGCATCGGCGTCCGGAATTTGCCGACATACGATCCCAAGGGACCGGTCTTTCTGGCCTTGTCCAACAGCCCCCTGTTCGCGCGTCAGATGATCGACGCGGCGCGGCCGCTGGCCGGCGCCGACATGCCGTTCATCGTCAAGGATCACCCGCTGAGTCCATATCCGGTCACCGAAAGCGCGCATTTCAGCCATACCCGCAAACCGATCGCCGAACTGTCGCCAATCCGCGCCCTTGTCTATTGTACCGGCACCACGGGGCTTGAGGGATTACTGAGCGGTGTCCCGACGATCCGCTTTGTGCCCGACGGCGGCGTCGCGCTTGATGTTCTGCCCCGCGGCATGCGCCCGCTTTCGGTTGATGCCGGAAAACTGGCAGAGGCATTGCAGAACCCGCCCGAAGCCGCTAATCACGCACCGGCGACGCTTTTTCCGCCGCCCGACAAAGCGCTATGGCAATCGCTCTTGGACAATGACTGACACACGGATCCGGATACACGCATGACATCTACTCTGAAAGTCGCGCTGATCGGCTGCGGGCGTATCGCAGGTCATCACTGCCGCTCCATCGCCCAGGTCGACGGCATCGAACTGGCCGCGGTCTGCGATCTGGAAATCGAGAAAGCAGCCGCCTATGCGGAAGAATTCGGCGTGCCCGCGTTTACCGATTATCGCCGCATGTTCGACGACGTCCCCGGGATCGACATCGCCGCCGTGATCACGCCGAGCGGCATGCATCACGAGCACGGCCTTGAGATCATCAAGGATTACGCCAAGCACATCGTCATGGAAAAGCCGACGTTCATGCGTCCCGGACAGTTGCACGACGCCTACGCCGCCGCCGATGATGCGGGGAAACGAATTTTCCCGGTCTTCCAGAACCGCTACAACAAGGCCGTGCGCCGGGTCAAAAGGGCGCTTGAAGTCGGCGAGCTCGGCGAGATCAGAACCGTATCGGTGCGACTGCGCTGGTGCCGCCCGCAGCGGTATTACGATCTGGCACCGTGGCGCGGCACGTTTTCGCACGACGGCGGGGCGCTGACCAACCAGACCATTCACCACGTCGATTTGTTGCGTCATCTGGGCGGCGACGTGGCGCGCGTCAACGCGACGATGCGCACGCTCGGCGCGGACATCGAGGTCGAGGACACGACGGTGGCGACGCTGAGCTATGTCGACAATGCCGTCGGCACACTGGAATCCACGACAGCCGCCCGCCCCGACGATTTCGAGGCGTCGATTTCGTTCGTCTGTGCCGAGGGCATGGCGCAGATCGGCGGCATCGCCGTCAACGAGCTGCAGGTCTTCACCCCCGACCCGGACGCCTGCGCGGCAAATTCCGAAGATTTCAAGGGCATCGAAGGCCACGGCGCGGTATATGGCTTCGGCCATACGGAAATGTATAATGATATCGTCGCCGATTTTCAGGGCGTGACGCCTTACCCTGTCGATCGGGCCGACTGCCTGAAGACGCTGGAACTGCTGCACGCCTTCTATCGCTCCGATGAAGCCGGTACCTGGGTCGATGTCGCCTACGGCGGCGAATCCGAACGGCTCGGGCGCCCGGACGACAAGATTTCCGATCTGTACCGGACACCCCGAGTTTGAACGACGTGCTGAAAGTCGGGATCGCCGGATACGGCATCGTCGGCAAGCGCCGGCGCGGCGTGATCGATGCCCGCGACGACATGGTAACGGTTGCCGTCTGCGACCGCACGCTCGACGGCTGCGGCACGTTCGATGACGGCATAAAATATTTCGCCACCTATCCGGAATTGCTGGGTGAGGATCTGGACGTGCTGTTCGTTGCGCTCTCCAACGATATCGCCGCCGAGGTCACGATCGCCGGGCTGGATGCCGGACTGCATGTATTTTGCGAGAAGCCGCCAGGCCGCGACGTCGCCGACATCGAGGCGGTGGTCGCCTGTCTCGCCGCGCGTCCGGATCAGAAGCTCAAATACGGCTTCAACCACCGTTATCACGATTCGGTGCAGGATGCGCTCGGCGTGCTGGCCTCGGGCGAGCTTGGCGACGTCATCAATATGCGGGGCGTTTACGGCAAGTCGCAGCTGATCACGTTCGACCAGACATCGTGGCGCACCGAACGCGCCCTGGCCGGGGGCGGTGTGCTGCTCGATCAGGGCATTCACATGCTCGACCTGATCCGGCTTTTCGGCGGCGAATTCACCGACATTAAAAGTTTCGTCACCAACAATGTCTGGGGCCACGACGTCGAAGACAACGCCTATGCGTTGATGCAGACCGATGCCGGCGTGGTCGCCATGCTGCATTCGTCGGCATCGCAGTGGCGTCATCGGTTCCGTCTTGAAATCGGCATGGCCCGAGGCGCATTGACGCTGTCGGGCATTCTGTCGGGATCTAAAAGCTATGGTGCGGAGACGCTGACCATCACGCGGCGCGGCGACAATGACATGGGCGATCCGCACGAGGAAACAAAACGCTATAACCGCGATCCGTCGTGGACGCTGGAGGTCGCCGAGTTTGCCGATGCGATCCTGCGCGGCGGCGAAATCGTCAACGGGTCCGCCGACGATGCGCTTAAAACCATGCAGCTCGTCTACGAAATATATTGCGCCGACCCCCGCTGGCGTGAGATGTGGCAACTGGAATGTGACCCGCAGGAACCGACATCATGAGCATACGACAGACGGATCGCGCCTTCGGCCTGACTTTTGCCGCCGTTTTCACGATCATCGGCGGCGCTATCTGGTTTTTCACCAAATCGCTGTCGTACTGGCCATTTATCACCGCAAGCGTGTTTGCAATTCTGGCCTTGGCCGTGCCCAGTGTGCTATTACCGCTGAACCGGCTGTGGTCGTGGTTCGGCGGCAAGCTGGGGCATATCAACAACAAGCTGATTCTTGGTCTTTTCTATATCCTGTTCATGGTCCCGTTCGGCCTCGTTATGCGGCTGTTCGGGCGCGATCCAATGGCCCGGAAGATACGCGGCGAACAGGAAACTTACTGGCAGCAACCGCCGCGGCAGCTTGATCGCGACACGCTGCGGGACATGTATTGAGCACGGACATCCATGATTTCACTTATTAAAGAGCTTTTTCGTTTCATGCGGGCGTATCGTAAATTCTGGATGGCGCCGCTGATCCTCGGTCTGCTGGCGCTGGGCGTTTTGCTGATCGCAGCGCAAAGTTCCGCCATTACGCCGTTCATCTACGCGATTTTCTGATGTCATGATCGTTCTGGGTCTTTCCGCCTTTTATCACGACAGCGCTGCGGCTCTCGTTCGCGACGGCGAGATCGTGGCCGCCGCGCAGGAAGAACGCTTTACCCGCAACAAGAACGATGCCGACCTACCGGTGAACGCCGCCGCGTACTGTCTGGACGCCGCCGGAATCACGCTTGATGACGTCGATCATATTGCTTTTTACGACAAGCCGCTTTTGACCTTCGACCGGCTTCTGGAGACGTATCTGGCCTATGCGCCGAGCGGCTTCGGCTCGTTCGCCAAGGCGATCCCGGTGTGGGTCAAGGACAAGCTTCTGCAGAAAAGCCGGATCGCCAAGGGTCTGAACGGGCTTGGGCGCGGCACGATCAACGAGGAAGAAATCCTATTCGGCTATCACCATCATTCGCACGCCGCCGCGGCGTTTTATCCGTCGCCGTTCGACGAGGCGGCCATCGTCATCATGGACGGCGTCGGCGAATGGGCGACGACATCCATCGGTTATGGCAAGCACCGCGAGATCAGGCTGGAACGCGAAGTCCGATTCCCGCATTCGCTGGGCATGCTGTATTCGGCGTTCACGTATTATCTCGGTTTCAAGGTCAACGACGGCGAATACAAGGTCATGGGCCTGGCGCCTTATGGCGAGCCGGTCTATGCCGATCTGATCATGGACAAGTTGCTGGATGTCAAAGACGACGGCTCGTTCCGCATGGATATGTCGTATTTCAACTATACGACCGGCCTGACCATGACC
>Ga0070726_10000393_pt1 | contig 56758 bp, 32 predicted proteins | sample tdAd471_FD_67275 | JGI IMG/M metagenome (GOLD analysis project Ga0070726, IMG submission 67275) | Marine sediment microbial communities from the Atlantic coast under amendment with organic carbon and nitrate - tdAd47.1 | ecosystem: Environmental > Aquatic > Marine > Coastal > Sediment | place...
CCACGCCGGCAAAGTGCGTCGGCGCATGCCCGGTTGCCGTCAACTCGTACGGCATGCCCGGAGTGAGGTACGCGTCGACGCGGGTCGACAGGGCCAGGCCGTTCGCCGGATCACTCCACGGACGACGACGGTCGATCTGTGCGGCCAGTTCGTCGTACCCGAGATGCGGCAACAGGTCCGTCATCCAGCCGTGCATTCCGATCGGGAGTCCGTCGGCGGAATCAACGAACGAACCGCCAGGCGGAAAACGGTTCTGCTGATCATGGACCACACTGATCGCCGTGCCGATCCGCTCCAGCTTGTCCTTCACGATGCGACTCGTCTTCGCGTGCCGCCAGCGTTCGCCAGCCTCGTTCAACCACAGCGGCCCGGCAAAGATCCCAATGAGGCCCAGCAGCAGGCCGATCCCCGCGAACGCAACCTGCCGACGCGACGACTCCGACTTCCGTTGCGCCAGGGCGAGACCGCCGTTGACCAGCGCAACAAAGCCGGCCACAGCGGGGAGAATTCGCAACACCATTACAGGCAGCAGGCATAATGACGAAAGAACGACTGAGGCGATTCCGAATCCCAGAGCGAGCAGCGGTGGCCTGCGCTTCGCTCGTCGGTTCGCTCCACGGTGAATCCCCGACAGTTCGACCGGCGGCAGCACTCCGGGATCCGGAAACTCCGTGACCGTCTCGGTCGGACAAGAGTCAGGCACGACATCAGATGACGAGCCCAAACCGGAAACGTCGACGGCAGCCCCGTCGTGGCCCTCGCTGATTTCTTCCCCGGTCCCGACAGCTGTACCGTTTGCCGGCTCGTCTGCGCTGGCGGACGGAGCATCAAATTCGGCATCCGACGACGCTTCAGCGAACTCGATTTCGTCTTCAGGAGCGTCGGAACACAGCTCAGCCGACTCACTGACGTCCGGCGCATTCTCAGCGGCACCGTTAATCGACTCAGAATCGGCAGCGGATTCCGTCGAGCCGGCCTCATGCTGCATAACATCCCAGAGGCTGCGACGAGTCGAACCGCGAGACTCGTCGCCTTCCGACTCGGGCCGATCATTGTCTGCCGGACCAGCCATCTCCGCGACACCTTTGTCGTTTGTCGTCAGCGGGGAGTCCGCTCAATCGGTCATTAAGTTCATGACATTCCCCGTTCATCACAGCCAGCGGTCATCACAGCCGGCTGTAAACACCCCAGCCGCCGGCAATCAGCAGGCCCACGCAGGAAGCGATCAGCAGGATGTCCCATGCCTTGCCGGGCTTGATCGCCGCATTCGTGCGTTTGTAGCGGAAGTACAGAGCGGCAAACCCCAGCATCGGCAGCATGATGGCCTGCATCAGACCGCTGAGCAGCACAAGTTTGACGGGGTTGATCCCAGTACAGAACAGCGTCAGGGAAATCAGCGGCAGGATGACAGCCAGCGTCTGGATCGACCGATTGTGCGCCTTGACACTGTCTCGCGGCATCAGTCCGTAGACCTTGAAGGCGTCCGTGTAGACTCGAGTCCAGGCCGCATTCGCCACCAGATAAGTCGAGTACAGCACAGCAATCGCGCCGGCCAGAAACAGCCACTTGGCATAGCCACCGAACACAGGCACGTACTGCTCCAGCAGCGTGCTGACCATCCGCATGCCTTCCGGATCCAGACCGCGGCTGTGCATCACCGCGACGCCCATGTAGAAGAAGGCGATGGTCGCCAGCGTGTAGATGATCATCGAAGCGAACGCGTCCCACTTCATGACGCGAATCCAGCCCAGAGCACGTCGGTTCCAGGACTCGTCACCCGTGTCGGGCCCTACGTACTTTGCGTACCCCTTTTCCATGCACCAGTACGGGTACATGATCAGCTCCGTCGCGCCGACACCGATGATCCCGAACGTTGCCAGCGCCGTACTCAGCGGCTGCTTCAGCTCCCAGTACGGCAGGCCGGGCGGCCTGACTCCTGATGCCGGCAGCGACGGAATCAGTCCGGCGAGAATCTCGTCCAGACCAATCGAAAACGGCGAGTTGAACTGCAGCGACATCACGTTGCCGATGGTCACAAACGTGAACGCGACAACGAGCACCGTCGACACGTTCTGAATCAACCCGTAGCGACCGCGGACCAGCAGCACGATCGTGATGATCGCCACACCGACCGACCAGTACTTGTCGTCCAGCGTTCTGGGACTGAGCAACTTCCTGACGGCATCCTTCTCGGCAGAGATGAATGCGCCCCGATCGAACGCCTTTCCATCTGCCGCAGAGTCTTCGGCGGCTTTCGCCTCACGCTCCTTCTCGATCAACGCCCGCACGAGTGAAATCGCCTCAGCACTGCGGACTTCGTCCAGTTTGTCGAGCCGACCTTTGATGACGATCTGGCTGGCCTCGATCCGCTCCTGCTCGGCTGCCGGAACAGAATTGAAGGTCGCGCCGCCCGCGTCGATGTCGTCCTCCCACGCGATGTAGCGTTTGAGTTCCGATTCCGACGGCAGCAGAACCGCGTTGACATAGTCGCCCGTGATCGGTCGCGCCATCGCCAGCGACTGGCCGACGCCGCCGATGATTCCGCCGAGCTGTCCGAAGCCGACGAGCATCATCACCAGCCAGTACCAGATGATCCAGTTGACGACCAGGCGTGGCCCTGGGACTCGGTTCAACGACGTGAGAGTTGTCTCCTGATGCCCGATCGCCGCGCGGCCGAGTTCGATCTGCACGAACACCTTGATGATGCAGCCGACGATGATCAGCCACAGGAGCGACATGCCGGCTTGAGCACCCGTCTTCGTCGTCGCGATCAACTCGCCCGAACCGACGATACTCGCCGCGATGATCAGGCCGGGCCCGAGCTGCCTCACGATCCCTCCGAACGCCGTCGGCGGTTCAAGAATGCCGGGCGCGTCAGCAGTCGATGGGGCCTGAGTTTCCGCAGCGTTCTGGTCGGTCATGGATCAGCCTGAATCGAAAGAATATCAAGAGCCAACGTAGCGGTACGGCGCCAGCCGTCCGGTCCAACGACGCGATAGGGAGCGACACCGGACGGCTTGCGCCGTGCCGCTACAAGTCCCGCTACTCGGTCACCAGCCGATAGATGCCTTTGCCGGCGGCCGATGGCGTGGTCACGAAGGACTCGCCGTCTTCGCTGTCGCCGAACGCCAGAACCGGCAGGCCGGTCCACGGAATCGAAACGTTCCGAATGACCTTGCCCGCCTTCACGTCGTAGTGCAACGCGTAGATTCGACCGGCAACGTAATCGCCGTAGAGATAGTGGCCGACAAGCTCCACGACGTTCGAGCCGCGGTAAACATGCCCGCCGGTGATCGACTTGCCAATGCGGTGGTCGTACTCCCAGATCGGATCGACGGTCTCGACGTCGCTGGCCACTTTACTGCCAAAGGGCAGCAGCGCTTCGCGGATGCTCCAGCCGTAGTTGCCGCCCTTCCTGATCAGGTCAATCTCTTCCCAGATGTCCTGCCCGACGTCGGCAAGCCACAGTGCGCCGGTCTCCCTGTCGCAAGCGAACCGCCACGGATTGCGAATTCCATACGCATAGATTTCCGGCGGAACACCGTCTTTCCCAACGAACGGGTTGTCCTGCGGCACGGCGTAGGCCTTGCCGGGATCCTGATGGTCAACGTCGATTCGCAGCACGCAGCCGAGGACTGACTTCAGATTCTGACCTTCGCCTTCCGGATCGTTCCGGCCCCCGCCGTCACCGAGTCCCAGGTAAAGATAGCCATCAGTGCCAAACGTCATTGGGCCGCCGTTGTGATTTGAGAACGGCTGCGTGAACTCCCAGAGGATCTGTTCGCTGTCGACGTCGGCCTTGTTCGGATCATCCTTCGAAACCGTAAAACGCGAGAGTCGCACGCCTCGCGGTTTGCCTTCCGGGTTGTAGTAGATGAAGAAGTGGCCGTTCTCTTTGTACTTCGGATGAAACGCGAAGCCGAGCAGGCCTTCTTCGTCGTCGACCTTGAACTGGTGCGTCTTCGACCGCAGATCGATGAACATCTTCGCTTTGCTGACGGAATCGTCGTTGTGCAGAACGTGAATCATGCCGCTCTGATCGACCGCGAAGACTCGGCCCGACCCGTCACCGGCGTGCGTCAGGTGGATCGTTCGCAGCGGCGGATTCTGCTTTCCAGCTTCGTTGAATGGCGACCAGCCTTCCCATTCGACGCTGGGAAACGCCGGGACGAACTTTGCTTTCGCCACACCGTCGACTGGTTCCTGTGGACGGCCGCTGGCGGGCAGTTCGCGAACCTTGATGCTGCGGTACGAAACCAGGTTGCCGTGATCCTGCAGGCAGATGTGGCCCTTCGTCGCTTTGCCGAACAGAGGCATCTTCGCGAACTTGCTCTTCGCAACTCGCTTGTTCCAGTCGTCGCTGCCTTTGACGAAGTAGTAATAGTGCACCCCGTTCATGCAGACTTCGCTCTGCTGCGGATGGATGCGGACATAAAGGTGGTTCCATTCGCCCGCCGGTCGCGTCGCATCGTCCATATCGATGCCCTGGTAGCCGACCTGATTCTCAAAGCGGATCGCCCAGGCGGGCTTCTTCGGCTGGTAAAGCTGGTACAACCAGCCGGCCTTCTGCGGGTCGTGGCCGTCGACGTTGTCCTGCACCTGGATTTCCGGCCCGGAGTGCCACGGACGCTGGCCTTCCTCCGTCACATGAAACATCACGCCGCTGTTGCCGCCCTTCGAAATGCGGTACTCAAGCTGCAGTTCGAAGGCCTCGAACTGGTCCTCCGAGATGATGTCGCCGGCGCCGCCTTTTGTCCGGGAGAGGACTCCGTCGGCAATCTCCCAGCCGTCGCTGATCGACTCCTTCTTGTAGTTCCGCCAGCCGTCAGCCGACTCCCCGTCAAACAGCAGCTTCCACCCGGAACGACGTTCGGCTTCGCTGAGCTGATTCGGCGTGCCGCCAGCGAACACGGACGAGCCTGCCGCCATGAGCGAGGCGGCAATCAAAGCGACGAAACCGAATCGAGACATCGGGTCTTCCTGAAATCGTTGAGGTCAGCGTTCAACAAACACACCGTGGCTCTCAGCCGCAGCATTTCGAGCGAGGAAGCATCGCGACGTCCGAATGCGAACGCAAACGACCGCGCCAGCGCTGCCTGGATCTCGCTGAACGGTGCAAGCCGTCCGGGCGCAAGAGTCTGGAATACGCAGCCGATCCGATGTAGTGGACGAGGTGACGAGTCCCTGCCTTCGGCGACGCGGTCAGGACTCGTGACCTCGTCCACGACTAACCTTGGCTACTGCGTCTGCCGGGCCGCGAGGGCGTCGAGTTCTTTGAGCTTCAAGCGGACCGTGACGATGTAGGGCGGTTCGTTCTGAGTCCAGTGGCCGTAGGTTGTCGTCACGATCGTCCCGTCGGGCAGCAACAGGACGCCGGGGTAGGCGCAGTCGCCGCCCTTCGTGTTGTCCATCAGCCGAACGCGGTACTGACCTTCGCGGCCTTCGACGATGTCGTCCCAAGTGCCGACCCACGCGACCCAGTCGCCCTTCGTCGGGCTGACGAGCGTCGTATCGCGGAACGAAATGAAAAGTCGGCCATCGGGGCCGTACACGCCGGTGTGGCGGTCGCCCGTGAGAGCTGCCGGCAACTCGCGCGGCGTCGACCAGGTCTTGCCTTCATCGCGCGAGAAGATCACGAACGAGTTATGCCGCCGCGAATTCTCGCGCAGCAGGACAGCTAGAGTTTTCCCGTCGGGAGACCGAATGACACCGGGCTCGCACAAATGAGCGGTCTCATGAGTCGCGATCGCGGACGGAGCCGACCAGGTCAGACCGCCGTCAGTGGTTTCCGTCTTGTAGACGATGAAGCGGTTGGTTCGCTGGCCCGACCCGGAAATGAATCGTCCGTCATCGTGGAACAGTGCCGCGTAATGTCCCGCCCCGGTCCGCTGCTCGAACACGCAGCCCATCGCGACGATGCCGCCAAAGTCGCCGATCTTCTGCAGTTCCGACCACGTCGCCCCGTCGTCCTCCGAAATCGCCATGCGGATCGGGAAGAGCCCCGAGAACATGATGATCCGCTTCTTGCCCGCAGCATCGACAACGCGGTGCAGTGTCGGCACTTCCTGCGACGTCTCCCAGGACTTCGGCGTCGGCAGACGATCCGACCATGTCAGCCCGCCGTCCGGACTGCGCTTGTAAACGATCGGTCCGCGACCGTGACCTTTCGGATAAACGCAGAGAATCGTCTTGCCGTCTTCCAGCAGCAGTGTTGTCGGATGGCCGAGATACTGCCCGGCCTCGCGGTCAACCAGCACCTGCCGCTCGGTTTGTGCAGCGAGGTCCAGCGTCGGAATCGAGTAGCTGCGCGAAAGCGGCGTCGGCACTCGGCGGCTGGCTCCGACGATCGACCACTCGGCGACCTGCATCCGACTGCGCCACGGTCGCAGACCAATCGACTCGCCGGCCAGCGAGCCCGTTTCGACCGAGTGAATCTCCTGATCATTGATCCGGAACAAAAGCTTTCCCGCGACGGTCTGCCCATCGCGTTCGGACGGCGCGGTGTAAACAGCCTCGAAATCGATCCATTCGCCGCGTTCGAACACGTCGGTTGCAGGCGCCAGCAGATTGACTTTGCCGAACAGCGGCCCGCTGACAAAGACCGTCTCGCTCGCGCCCTCGAAGCCAAAATGGTTCGCCCCGATGAAGAAGCTCGCCGCACTCTTCTGCTGATCAAGCATCCGCAGCCGCGCCGAGATTCGGCAGTCCTCGTCGCCGATCGCTCGCGGTGCGACGATGTCATTGCCAACTCCAGCACCTTCGATTGACTCGTCCTGCTGAGACCAGTTTGACGCGGCAAGCGGCAGGTCGACAGTCTGGCCATCGCGGACGAAATGCCAGACGTTCGCGCTCGAATCGGCATCGCCACTGAGCCGACTCGCCAGTTCCGCATCGAGCAGCCCGGCGAACAGCGCGTGCCCGTCATCGTTCGGATGGACGGCGTCGAGCAGCAGGTCGTCGAACGACTGACCATCGACCGCGTTGAACTTCTCATACGCCGCCCAGACATCGATCAACGGCACGTCAAGCTGCTTCGCGAGAGCCCGCACGGCGTCGACGTACTGCAACGTTCGCTCGTGGCGCCAGTCTTCGAGTTTCGACCAGGGATGGTTGGGCGTCGCGAGAATGACCAGCGCTCCGTCGCGACGCAGCGTCGACACAATCTCTCGTAAATTGCTCGAGTAGTCCGTCAGCGGGATCCGTGACGTGCCGCCCGGCTGGCCCGAGTCGACCCACGAATCGTTCCAGCCGAACTGAACGATCACGATGTCCGGCTTGTGAGCCCGCACGGCAGGTTCCAGCCGATCGAGCGCGTGCTTGATCCGGAATCGCCCGTTGTCGCTGACCCGGCCCGTGTGGCTGCCGCCAACTCCTGAGTTGAGCACGCGAGCCGTCACGCCACGTTCCGCCAGCAGCCGCTCAAGCCGCACGGCATAAACCGACTCGACCGTTGATCGGAGCGCCGTCGTCGAATCGCCGAACGCGACGATGGTGACTTCGCCACCTGCAGACTCCGCAGCCGTCGCGAGATTCGATGTCGCGGCAGCCAGAACAGCCAACGCGGCCAGGACGAAGCTGGAAACAGATCGTCCGTTAAGTGATTGAAACCCGTGTGAAACAGTCATCCCGAAACCTCAATGCTCAATCGCGACTCAACCAATTGGTGAATGCCGTTGCCTGAAAACTGCGTTAACGATTTTCGTCCCGAACCGGAACCAGTGAGGGACAAGTTGTCGGCCGATCCCGCCGCGAGGGCAAGTCACCTCAGTCAGGCTGGAACACGGCTTGTGTTCTGAGACCTCGACAGAGTTCCTGTTTGACCCGAAGCCGGAGGCGATGGCGTTTTCCGGTCGCGTCGAAACGCCGTCGCCTCAGCCTTCGTTGAAACGCCATCTCCTTCCGGCTGCGTCGAAATGGGCTGACCACGCGGAGCGTGGTGCCACGATCAGGTCGCGTCGAAACGCCATCGCCTCCGGCTTCGGGTCAAACAACCAACGATCGCGTCTTCAAGGGCGATCGATCGAAGAAAACTGGTTAGAGTGGCAGCATGCCAACCACGCCCTCTCACAACCTGATCCCGTTTCCGCCGCGCCGTCAGCGAGCGACGTGCCAACGAGTGGCGCGTCAGCGAGCGACACGGCAGCGTGCCGCGACTGCGGTGCTCGTCGGCATGTTCGTGTTCGTCGCCTGTCGCCCGGCCAGTGCTCAGACAGGTTCTCTGCTGATCTCGGAACCGTTCGCGGCATCGACCGAGGGCATTCCGACGGGCTGGACGGCGTCGCAGATCCAGCCGGGACGAGTTGTCCGGCGATCGCTTGTCTGGCCGCCGGGCAGCGTCAACGCGGGTGACGGTCGTTCGCTGCTGATTCGAGGGACCGGCGAGCGGAACAATCCCGTGCGCCGCGAACTGGCAGAACCCTTCGCTGGCGACGAACTCTTTGTCCGGTTTCTGATCGAGTACGACGAGACGTCGATCGACAAGCCGTCGGAGGGCGACGGTGAGTTCTTCGTCCTGTGGCTCGACACGACCGGCGGCAACGACACGGCAACACACAGCGGCAACATTCCCAACATCGGCGTGCATGTCGATGACGCCGGTCGCAATGTATTCATGGTCCGGTTCAGTCCCGAGTCGTCGGCGTTCGCGAATGTTGAACTTGTCGGCGGGCGAGCCTTCATGGTTGTCGCAAGGCTCTGGAAGTCGAAACCGGGCAGCGACTCGACGTTCGACTCTCTCGACCTGTGGGTTGACCCGAAACTCGACCAGCGTCAACAGTCGATGACGCGCTCTGTCAGTTCGCGCGGCATCCGTTCGGCCGGCTGGGTCGGCTTCTCGACAGGCCGCAAGACGGAGCGCGACGACGCGATCTTTGTTGATCAGCTCGTTGTCGCGCGAAGCTGGGAAGCGGCGCTCGGCCTGCCGTCGCCCGAACAGGACGATCTGCTCGCGCAACCGGTTCCGCAGGTCGTGCTGAAGCCTCGCCAGCTGACACCGCCGGCCCCCTTCGGAAACGACGTCACGACCGGAAACGACCTCACGGCGGGCTCGGATGAAAACGCCGAGACACAGTTCGCGGCGACATCCCGCACGCGTTCCGCGGATCACGTCGCCCGCTTTCGAGACCGCGTTTACCCGTTATTGAAGTCGCGCTGTTTCGAGTGCCACTCCGGAGCAGACTCCGATTCCGGCATCCGGCTCGACGTACTCAGCGAAGTCCTCGGTCAGAGTACCGGCGAGCCGCTGGCCGTGCCGCGCGACGCGACGGCCAGCCGCATCGTTGAAGTTCTGTCCGCCCCGGCTGACGAACGCATGCCGCCCTCCGATGCCGGGCCACCGCTGACGAACGCTGAGATCGCCGAACTGACTCGCTGGGTGAACGACGGACTCGCGTGGGACGACGCGCTGCTGCCGCCCGAGACGATCCAGTCCGATCACTGGGCATTCCAGCCGATCGTTCGTCCGGGCGTGCCGACAGTTGCCGTCAGAGAATCCGGAAGCCGACAGGCTGCAGTCGCCACCGCACCAATCCCCGACAGTCCGATCGACGCCTTTCTCGCCGAACGACAGCTTGCTCGCGGAGTGACACCGGTACCACTCGCAGACCGCCGGACGTTGATTCGCCGACTGTCGCTCGACCTGCTCGGCATCCCACCAGCTCAAGATGACGTCGAGACCTTCGCCGAAGACGAGGCGCCGGACGCGTACGCAAGGCTCGTCGATCGGCTGCTCGCCTCGCCGGCCTACGGAGAACGCTGGGGCCGCCACTGGCTGGACGTTGCCCGTTTCGCCGAAAGCAACGGGTACCAGCACAATCGATCGCGGCCTCACGCCTGGCGATATCGCGATTACGTTGTGCGGAGTTTCAACGCCGACAAACCGTTCGATCACTTTGTGCGACAGCAGATTGCGGGCGATGAACTGCAGCCGTACTCGGACGAAAACCTGATCGCCACCGGCTTTCTCGCCGCGGCACGTTACAGCGGCAATGAGAAAGACAAACGGATTCAACGGGCGGACGTGATGGTCGACATCGTCAACACGACGGGCAGCGCGTTCCTGGGCCTGACATTCGGCTGTGCTCAGTGCCACAACCACAAGCTCGATCCGATTTCGACGCGCGACTATTACCGGTTCGCGGCGTTCTTCCTGCGCGGACAGCCAGTCAACGTGGTGCTCAACGAAGCGGCAGATGAGTCGCCCTACGATGCGGAAACGCGTGCCGCTCTGGTCGCAGAACGCAATGTCATGTTCGAGATCGAGCACGCGAAAGTCTTCGCGCGGGAACGCACCCGACGCCCCAAAGGCGACATCTTTGTTCTGCCGAAAACGGTCGAGCGGAATATCAGAGGAACCGAGCGGATCCGCTATGACGAACTGGGCCGCGCGATTAATCGGTGGCCGCAAACCTGGGCCTTCTATTCGCCGGTCAGCGCGTCAACGGAACTCGCCGTTCCGCGTTTCGAAGTTCGCTGGGCACTGCCCTTCGGCCGGGAAACCTCCCGCCGGCTGCAGCCGCGAATTCTGGTCAAAGGCGATCCGCATCAACCCGGACCGCCGGTCGAACCTGGCTGGCCGGCAATCTTCGGCCCGGTACCGGACGACGCCCCGCTGGCCGAACGACCGCGGACTGCACTCGCCGACTGGCTGACGGCGCGGGAAAACCCGCTGACGGCGCGCGTCTGGGTGAACCGGCTGTGGCAGGCACATTTCGGGCGAGGTCTCGTTCTGGACCCCGGCAACTTCGGAACGCAGACACCGAAACCACAACTGGCCGGACTCCTCGACTGGCTGGCGACCGAACTGATCGACAGCGGCTGGAGCACAAAGCACGTCCATCGGCTGATCGTCAACTCGACGGCCTACCGCCGGTCGTCACAGTTTCATCCGGGCAATGCCGAGCAGGATCCGGGGAACGGTCTGTTCTGGCGCTGGCTGCCCCGGCGTCTGGAATCGGAAGCGATCCGCGATTCACTCCTCGCGGTGACGGACGAACTGACCACTGAGATGGCCGGGCCGAGTCTGCAGGAAGGCAGTTCCGCACTCGCGCGACGCAGCCTGTATCTGCATCAGAAGCGAGCCGGAATGCCGACGCTGCAGAATCTGTTCGACGGCCCCGACGCGATTGCCGGATGCAGCCGACGGCAGATTTCCACCGTTCCGCTGCAGCCACTGTTTCTGCTCAACAGCGACTTCATGCGGAACCGATCCGAGAAGCTCGCCGCACGCGTCGCCGCCGACGAAAGCACGGACGAACAGCGCGTCCGCCGACTCTTCAACCTGCTGCTGAGCCGCGAACCGGATGACGAGGAACTCGCTCGGTCCCTGGCGTTCTTGCGGAGCAGCGACGTCGGAGAACCAGGCGACGCGGAAACGTCAACAACCGCAACGCTGCAACAGTTCTGCCTGGCACTGCTGAACCTCAACGAGTTTCTCTACCTGCCATGATCAGCGAAATACGGCGAAGCCGTTATACCCCAAAGCCAGGGGTCAGCGCCGTGGCGCAGCCACAAAGCGCCACCCCTGGTCTTCAGAGGATCGTCTTTCATCCCGCTCGCGCCTGCCGAGGTGCCACTGCCGCCGTCGTTCCACGGTCCGATTTATCGAGACAATTCTCACGGCGGCAGTGGCACCTCGGCAGGCCACACGGGATCACACCGTTCTTAAACTTCCGTTCCAGGCGTGCGCCGCTGCGCGTCGACACCTGGCTATTGGATATAACGGCTTCGCCGTATCTGTCGCGACTGCTGCAGCCCTTGCGGCCTGTCTGCCGGATCAACTGCGACGTCAACACGGCTGACTCCACACGGGAATATGAACCTTGATTCGAAGACTGCCACCACCACTGCCCACGCCTGAGCTGAATCGCCGCGAACTGCTTGCAGTCGCCGGTTCTCTCGCGGGATCGATTACCGGCGGTTCAGCCCTTGCTGCCGGAACGACCAACCGCGACGTTGGCCGATCTCACTTCCGACCGCGGGCCCGGAACATCGTGTGGCTGTTCATGTCCGGAGGCCCCAGCCAGGTCGACTCGTTCGATCCAAAGCCGACACTGACAAAGCTGCATCGCCAGGACGTCCCCGAATCGATTGCCAGAATGCTGCCCCGCCTGAAGGAAGCCAGCCTGTTTAACCTGATGGCGTCGCCCTATCGATTCCGCAGGTACGGCGAGAGCGGTCTGCCGGTTTCCGATTTGTTTCCGGAAACCGCGAAGCACGTCGACCGCCTGTGCGTCATCCGCTCGATGCAGCACGGCACTCCGGTGCATGGGCCGGGCGAGTGCGTCGCGCTGACGGGCACAGCGCTCGGTGATCGGCCAAGCCTCGGCGCCTGGGTGAGTCTCGGTGTCGGCACGCAGAACCACAGCCTGCCCGGCTTCATCGTGATGAACCTGCTGACCTCGGGAATGCAGTATCCGCAGGTCGCCGGCTGGGGACCGGGATTTCTCCCGCCCGAACATCAGGGTGTGGTCGTCGACCCCGTCAAAGGCATCCGCAACCTCGACCTGCCCACCGGCACCTCGACAGAGATGCGACAGCGGCAACTGAGCCTGCTCGACTTCCTGAACCGCCGCCATGTGACCGCGCTCGGCCAGCACTCGGAACTGGAAGCCCGCATCCGGTCGTACGGCACCGCGTTCCGCATGCAGACGCACGCGCCGGAACTGCTGGCCCTCGACCAGGAAACCGAGGCGACTCAGCGGCGCTACGGCATGCTCGATGATCCGACCAGAGCGACCGGCCGCAGCCTGCTGCTGACGCGGCGAATGGTCGAACGCGGCGTCCGATTCATTCAGGTCCGCATCGGCGGTTGGGACGCGCACGGCAACCTGAAGGGCAACCACGATGGCATGGCCGCAAAAACGGACCAGCCCGTCGCCGCATTCCTCGAAGACCTCGATCAGCGCGGACTGCTCGACGACACCCTGGTGGTGTGGGGCGGCGAGTTTGGTCGCACGCCAACGATGGAAGGCCTGGGCAACGGCCGCAATCACAACCCGCTGGGCTACACCGTCTGGCTGGCTGGCGGCGGCGTCAAAGGCGGACAGGCGATCGGCTCGACCGACGAACTCGGCTACGCCGCCGTCGAACGCCCCGTTTCAATCAGCGACTTCCACGCGACGCTGATTCACGCCCTGGGCATCGACCAGCACCGGCTCATCTGGCCGCACCATGGCCGCGATGAAATTCCCACAAACCTCGGCGGGGAAGTCGTGCGAGAAGCATTCGCGTAGCTGAGGCCGCGAAGCGAGTTGTCCGCACTTCACTCTCCCGCTTGCGGGAGAGTCGCGGTCTCAGCCGCGGTGAGGGGACCTCCTGGCCGGCTCAACAGTCAACGACTTAGCGCGACACCCTCCCCGGCCCTGAGAGGCCGACCCTCCCGCAAGCGAGAGGGTGAAGCTGCGCGCCAACGGCTTGCGTCCTTCCGCGATCAATCGGCTCAATACCCGACCGCAGCGCCGTCCTTGCGTGGCTCGGTCGCACCGTGCAGGACGCCGTTGTCCCAGTCGATCAGAATTCCCTGGTAGCCGCCGAACGAGCCTCGCGAATGGACCAGCTGGTGGCCGCGCTCCTGCAGGCCTTGAGCCGCTTCGGAGGTGATGCCCGACTCAATGCCGACCGAACCGCCTCCGTTCGCCATCGGCAGGCCCGTCGGTGTCTGTGATCCGAAATGGCAGATCCGCGAGGCGTCGCCAGCGGCCTGCACGTTCATGCCGAAGTCGATCAGGTTGAGCAGGACCTGCGTCTGCCCCTGCGGCTGCATGTCGCCGCCCATTACGCCAAAGCAGAAGTACGGCAGATCGTCCCGCGTGACAAAGCCGGGAATGATCGTGTGGAACGGTCGCTTGTGAGGCTCCAGTCGATTCAGATGCGCTTCGTCGAGCGCGAACAGGTTGCCTCGATTCTGCAGCGCGAAGCCGGTATTGCCGGGCACGACCTGCGAGCCGAAGCCGTAATAAATGCTTTGAATCAGCGAGCAGCAGTTGCGGTCCTTGTCGACGACCGTGAGGTACACCGTGTCGCCGCGTGAGAGTTTCGGATCGCCGGTCGGAACGTCGGTCGCCGCGCGGTCGAGCGAAATTCGACGCCGCTGCCGCTCGGCATACTCTTTCGAGATCAACTCGGTGATCGGCAGTTCGCTGAAAGCCGGATCGGAATAGAACGTCGCGCGGTCAGCGAAGGCCAGCTTCTTGGCCTCAACGATCAGATGCAGCAGTTCCGCGGAATTGTGACCGAGCGACGCAACGTCGAACTGCTCCAGCACGTTGAGCATCTGCAGAACGGCGATGCCCTGGCCGTTCGGGGGCAGCTCCCAGACGGTGTGTCCGCGATAGTCGGTCGAGACAGGATCAACCCACTCGGACGCGTGCTCGTCGAAATCCCGCTTCGCAAAATAGCCGCCGTTTCGCTGGCTGAATGCGACGATCTCGTCGGCGATCGAACCGCGATAAAACGCGTCGCGACCGTGCTCGGCAATTTCGCGATAACTCGCCGCCAGATGCGGATTGCGAAACATCTCGCCCTGCCGCAGAGCCCGACCGTTCGGCAGGTAGGTCATTGCCGAATCTTCCCACTCGGCCAGTCGCGGTTCGGCGGAGGCCCAGTAGCCAGCGATGATCTCCGAAACTGGAAAGCCGCCCTCGGCGTACTCGATCGACGGCGTGAGCAGGTCGGCGAGCGATTGCGTCCCGAACCGTGAATGCAGTTCCGCCCAGCCATCAACGCAGCCGGGCACCGACCACGACAACGGACCGTATGTCGGGATCTGATCGAGTCCCTGGTCGGCGAAAACGTCTCTCGACAGCGAAAATGGCGACCGGCCACTGGCGTTGAGGCCGGACAGCTTCCGCGACTTCGCATCCCAGCAGATGGCGAACAGATCGCCGCCGATCCCGCAGCTCATCGGCTCGACCAGTCCGAGCATCGCGTTGGTGGCGATCGCGGCGTCGAACGCGTTGCCGCCGCCCTTCAGAATGTCGAGCCCCACCTCGGCGGCCAGTGGGTGACTTGTTGCGACCATGCCGTGAGACGCGAGCACGACCGAGCGGCTCTGAGACCGCTGCCCGCTCGGGCGATCATACGTCGCCTCGGGGATCTGCAGGTCCGACGCGAACGGCTGGCTGGCGTTGAGCATCTCAAACTACCTTTCGACATGTTTAACCCGAAGCCGGAGGCGACGGCGTTTGGACGGTTAGAAGAAAACCGCAGACGCCGTCGCCTCCGGCTTCGGGTTAAACGATTCCAATTAGATCTGGCACTCCACGGTCTGGTGTTTCGCAGCCGATTCGCAAATTGCATCGAGCAGCTTCAGCACTCGAACTTCCGTCTGCAACGAAAACAGTCGCTGCAGAACGTCGCCATTGGTTGCCGCTGATTTTTCGCGACGAGTGCCGTCAAGAAATCCGGCAACCTGATCGAGCAGCGTTTCCGCGGGAGCGTCAACCGGAACATCGTAGATCTCGCCGTCCGCCTCGGTGAGAACCTTCCGCGAGTTGCGATAGCCGCCGCGACTGGTCTGCAGCGTCCAGCCGGTCGCCACGTCGGCGTGCGACGCGAGATCGACCGTCAGTTGAGCCGTCTCGCCCGTCGCGAATTCCAGCCACACGCGGAAGCCCGAATCGACGTTTGCAGGCCGTGCCGCAAGCCGCGACTGCCCCGACGGACACTCGACCGGCCCGAATTCCGGACGGCGAAATGACAGCGTCGCAAACAGCCGCGCGACCGGCTGCGGAATCAGTGTCAGCATCTGCGCGAGCACGTCGCGGCCGAACGCGGCGAGTACTCCAGACTCCAGTTCAACCGGCAACGGCCAGTCGCCCAGGTCCGGAGCGTCCGGGTCTTCAGGCAGAAAGAATGCCGCCGTCTGCTGCAGAGTGAACTCGACATGCCGAACCTCGCCCGCCTCGCCATCGGAGACGACTTCCCAGGCCCGGCGAAAATCCGGGGCATCGAAACCGCGACGCAGCATGAAGACTGACGATGATTGGCCGTCTGAGCCGACGAGCGATGCGAGTTCCTCGCTGGCACCGATTGGCGACTCGGTGACAACGCAGCAGCCGCTCGTCAGGCATTTTCGCATCGAGGCGATTCGACTGGACGGAGCATCAAACAGAAAAACGGCGGCGAGCGATTTCAGGTGGGTATCCGGTGGCAGCTCGTCAGACTGCAACGCGACCTCAAACCGCGGGTCCAGCGTCAGGCATTCCCAATAGAATCTGGAACTGCGCCCGCTGCCGACAATCGCGACCGGCAGCGTCACAGGAGTCTTCGTCGTCTCCGCAGGCGTGCGGGATTCCGAGTGAAATGGAACGTCGGTCACGATGCGCTCAAAACAGCCAGAGTTCAGTGGAGCCTTCCGTCAGGCAAGGCTGAGGTGTAACGAACTCGCGGCTTCCGCGCCACCGAACGGCGGCCTTCTGAATCCAGACGCGCTGCTGAGCGAGTGGTCCGGGATGTCGCGGAGAAAAACCTTCGACCAGCGGCGCGAGAAACTGCCGCCACGCTTCGGGCCGCGCCCGGCGGCGAATGTGAATCGGGTCGAGCCCGTACCAGTGCGGTTGCGGTGCGGCGCGTTCGAGACCGGCTGTCACAGACAACTCAGCGAGTGCAGCGTCGAGTTCTTCAGCAGACGAAAGCGCGGCCTCGTAACTCAACACCGACGCCGGAAACAGCAGCTTGCGGAAAAACAGAAACCGCCGCCTCGACAGCGAACGCAGCGAATCGAGAGGCAGGTGCGTCATCCGCGTCTCAACGCCCAGACCCTGCAGCCGCGCGACGCACTCGCGAACCCAGCCGACAATCTGGCCGACAGACGCACCATACAGGATGTCATTGCCGACGTCGGTGATCAGTGCTTTCGTGGGTTCGCCATTCGGAATCGCAGGCTGGGACTCTGTCCCGACACCAGACTTCGTAGTCGTCAGGTCGGAGACCCAACCAACTGGAAGACCTTCGCGATTGGGCTCCCGCCGTCCCGCGGCTTCGTCAAACGAAACGAGATCACCCAGCGCGTTCCACAGGCCACATTCCAGAATGCTCGGCAGCATTCGCCCCAGCACGGTGTTCGGCAGCGCGAACGAGCGTCCGTGCCCGGCAGCAACCAGCAAACGTCGGGGAGACGACGATCCCGCCACCCCCGCCCAGATGACGGGGAGGCTCAACGTAACGTTGCTCGCACCGATGATGACCAGCGTTTCCATACAGACCGACCTGGAAATTTCTGTCGCGTTTGACCCGAAGCCGCAGGCGACGGCGTTTACGGTTCTCAGGCCGTCAGTCGAAACGCCATCGCCTGCGGCTTCGGGTCAAACACTTACGACTCGATGTTGACGGTGATTCCCATGTTGGTCCTGAAGCACGGGGCGATGATCTGGCCACTCAGCGAACCGGGAAGTCATTCCCGACGCGTTCCTCAGCCCCCGGACGCGAGGGAAATTCGACAGCCGAATCTTCAGCTGTCAAGCGGCGGCCGAAATCGCGGACTCACCATTGCTCGGCGCGGTTGCGATGCGGACGAAAATCCCCGACTCTTCCGCGTCAGATTCCCCCCTTTCGGCCCCGCCCATTCTGGAGACACTCATGGCGACTGCTGAGAAGTCGAAATACAAGGTCATTGGAACGCGACCAATCCGCCACGACGGCGTCGACAAAGTCACCGGGCGAGCGAAATACGGGGCGGACGTCCGCCTGACCGGCATGCTGCACGGGGCCGTTCTCCGCAGCCCGCACGCTCATGCGAAGATTCTCGGCATCGACACCTCAAAGGCCGAGGCGCTGCCCGGCGTTCGTGCCGTCATGACTGCCGCCGACCTGCCCGACCAGGGCGACCGGATCGTCGAACTGGGCGAAGGCGCCGTGAATATGCGGCACCTCAAGGAGAACGTCCTCGCCGGCAGCAAGGTTCTGTACAAGGGCCATGCCGTTGCCGCCATCGCCGCCGACACAATTCACATCGCCAGGGAAGCACTCGACCTGATCGACGTTGAGTACGAGGTTCTCGAACCGGTCCTCGACGTCCGCAAGGCGATGGAACCCGGCGCTCCAGTCCTGCACGACGATGTGCGCACCGAATCGCTGGGCACGCACCCGGCCGATGACGCGACCGATCAGCCGACGAATATCGCGAAGCATTTCGTGTTCGAGAAAGGCGACATCGACGCCGGCTTCGCCTCGGCCGACATCGTCATCGAACGCGAGTTCACAACCGCCACGGTCCACCAGGGCTACATCGAACCGCACAACGCCACCGTTCAATGGAACTCGGACGGCAAGGTCACCGTCTGGACCAGCACGCAGGGCATTTTCACCGTCCGCCAGCAGACCGCCGAACTGCACCGCATTCCGATCTCTGACGTCAAAGTCATTCCGATGGAAATCGGCGGCGGCTTCGGCGGCAAGATCGCCGTTTATCTGCACCCCGTCGCGGCGGGCCTGTCAAAGATGACCGGTCGCCCCGTCAAGGTGGTCATGGAACGCTCAGCGGTGTTTGAAGCGACCGGTCCGACACCGGGCAGCTATGTCAAAGTCAAACTTGGCGCAACGAAAGATGGCAAGCTCGTCGCCGGCCAGGCATCGATCGCATTCGAAGCCGGAGGCTTTCCCGGCTCGCCGATCGCTCCAGGCTGCATGTGCGTCTTCGCTCCGTACGATATCCCAAACGGTCGCGTCGACGGTTACGACGTCTGCGTGAACCGGCCAAAGACCAGCGCGTATCGCGCTCCGGGTTCGACTCAGGTCGCGTTCGCAACGGAAACAATCGTCGACGAGATCGCTCGCGAGGTCGGCATGGATCCCGCCGACTTCCGCCTGCTGAACGCTGCGAAGGAAGGCACGCGCCGAGTCGACGGTCCGGTCTTCGCCCGCGTCGGCATGGTTGAAACCGTCGAGGCACTCAAGGACAGCGACCATTACCGCTCGAAGCTGGAAGGCCCGAACCGGGGACGCGGCATCGCCAGCGGCTTCTGGTTCAACTGCGGCCTGAAGTCGGCAGCCTCCGCGACCGTCAACCCGGACGGCACAGTCTCGCTGATCGAAGGCTCGACCGACATCGGCGGTTCGCGCGCCAGCATCGCGATGCAGCTCGCCGAAACGCTGGGCATCACCGCCGAAGAAGTGAAGCCTGCCGTCGTCGACACGGACAGCGTCGGCTACACCGACGTGACCGGCGGTTCGCGAGTCACCTTCGCGACGGGCATTGCCGCGATCGAAGCGGCGAAAGATATCCAGCGACAGTTGATCGATCGGGCCGCGATGATCTGGGACTGCGACCCGTCTGCCGTGAAGTACGAAGACGGCTGCGTCGTTGGCCCGGACGCCAGATTCACGTTCAAGGAAATCGCCGCGAAGCTGCACGGCACCGGCGGCGCCGTCATCGGTCGCGGGACCTCCAGCGAAGCGGATCAGGCCGGAGCGTTCGGAACGCACTGTGCCGACGTCGAAGTCGATCCGGACACCGGCAAGGTCACCGTCCTGCGCTACACAGTGATCCAGGACGTCGGAACGGCGATTCATCCGAGCTATGTCGAAGGCCAGTTGCAGGGCGGCGCCGTGCAGGGCATCGGCTGGGCGCTCAACGAAGAGTACTGGTATGACGAATCCGGTCGGATGAACAACGCGTCGTACCTCGACTACCGAATCCCGACGACGTACGACCTGCCAATGATCGAGACGATTCTTGTCGAGGTTCCCGACCCGCAGCATCCGTATGGAGTCCGCGGTGTTGGCGAAGTCCCCATCTGCCCGCCACCGGCCGCCGTCGCCAACGCGATCTTCGACGCCGTCGGCGTCCGCATGCGAGACCTGCCCATGGCCCCGCATCGCGTGTGCGGCGAACTGCTGAAAAAGTCGTAATTCAAACCGCGAAAACCCGATGACCTGCATTCCTGGTAGCTGGATTCGCAAGAATTCAGACGCCCCCAGAAGTGGCTGAATTTCCAGCTGCGGCTGAATTTCCAGCTGCGGCTGAATTCTCGCGAGTCGTCATGTTCCAGTCCGAGCACCCTGTACGATGAAACCTGTTTAACGCCCAGCCGCAGGCGCCGGCCACCACAGCAGGGCACGTTGGCTGGTGGCCGGCGCCTGCGGCTGGGCGATAAACGAGCAGGTCCGGAACGATCCACTGCGAACACGGCTTACTGCTCGGCCAGGCCGCGCAGGCGGGTTTCGAAGCGGACGCGTTTCTGGCTGGTGAAACGGACGGTTTCGAGTTTCCAGGCAGCGTCGACACGACGCACGCTCAAGGTTGCATCGAATTCGTTTTCGCGCGTGTGGATGTGGCCCCAGTGTTCGACCGAACCGACAACGCGCCAGCGATGCTGGACGGCGAAGCTCTCTGCGGTCGGCCTGCCGATCAGCCGGGTGCTGACCGGCTTGACGCTCAATACCCGCGACTTTGATCCCCCCTGCTCGGCCATCAGCAGCGAGCGGCGAATCTGCAGATAGAGTGTCCGCAGAAACGGCCCCTCAACCGACGTGGCCAGCGCGTCGTACGTTTCTTCCTCGCCCTGCAGCCCGAACGCGTCGTAAATGTTCGCGATCAGCTGGTCGGCAACGATCGCGGCGCTGCGTTCGGTGGTGGCGCCTTCGGCCTTGACGGGCGAAACCGATCGGCGAATAACCTGGGGCGACTCGGATCCAGCCCATTGAAACTCCGGAGAGTCGGGCCGGAAGAAGTGCTCGACCGGCGCCTCATCGAACTCGTAAACGATCGACTTCAAAAACGGCGCGTACCGGCTGAAGGTCTCCCAGCGGGCAGTCACTGTTTCCGGTACCGAGTCGCAGTCGTAAGAGAGAATGATCCCCACACGGCCTTGTGCCATGCTGACCGGACGAGGCTCGGCATTGAGAGCAAAGTCGCGGATATCCAGCCCGAAAAAGCTCACTCGCGATGCGACTGCGGCAACGTCCGCGTCGTTAATCACGACCGGATTTCGAGACTCGAAGAACTCCCGGATATCCACCGCCAGCCGTTTCTGCTCGTCGACGGTCAGCATCTCCGGCTCAGCACGCCTGATCGGCAGCCACTCTTCCAGAGTCAGCAGCGGAATCAGGATCTCGTGCCGCACTTCATCAGGAGCGATGTACAGAAACGAATAGAGCCCGCTGTAACTCGCAATGCCCAGCTGCTGCTTCAGCATTTCGCGGCGTCGCTCCTGAAGTTCTCGCCAGTTCTTCGGGGGCGTCGGCGGCTTCTCCCAGTCGAAGCGTGTTGTCAGCGTCTGGCCGATCATCAGCGGGTGAGGCAGGTCGAGCACCACTCCCGTCTGCCGGACCTGGCAATCCATCATTGCGGGAAGAATCGCCTGCTCGCCGCCAAACTGTTGGGAAACGGTGAGGAACGACAGTGGGGCATCCACCGGAAACTTCAGCGAGTAGGTAACTGAGATCTGTTTGACGTCGGCCTCGGCGACACCCGCGTCGGAAATCTGCGAATGATCGACCGCGACGAGTTTCCCGGTCAGCTTCCGACCGTCAGCCCGCAGCAATCGCAGCCCGTCCAGCACGAACTGTGAGTGCCGTTGAGCCGCCGTTCGCAACTCGTTCGCCGGATAGACGCCTTCACCGCCGGCAGCGACGGGACCGTACAGAACAAGGTCTTCCGCCAGAACCTGAACACTCACGTCGACCCGGTCCCGGTGAACGTCAACTGTCGCTTCCGTCAGCGAAATCGGATGACAGAACGCCGCGTCGGCAGCGCCGAGGAAAATGGCCGCTGCCAGACAGCACCGGATGCCGATCGCCCCGAGAGCCTTCGGGAATGCAATCAGAACTGTGTTCGCAAGCTTCCAGGACGACACAGTGACAGCCTCAGTCTTCGACACGAATGACGGCATCGGCCCAGCTCAGAAACTGCATCCCGTCTGATTCGACGTCCGCCGTGATCGCCAGCGTTGCCGGAAGGGGGACAGACTTCTCGACAACCGCCGTCACCGGGACGGTCGCCGTCTTCCTCGGTTCAATCGTGACCTCAACCGGATTGCTCAAGCCGGTCAGCCCCGGACTCCTTCGCGGGCTGACCTTGAACGTTCTGGTCACCGGCGAGTGATTCAGGATACGGACCTCGAACTGAACTCGCTGGCTGGCCTTCGCGGTTGTGCCTCGCGGATAGAACGCCGCCCACTGCTCGTCGATGCCGTAATTGATGTCATCCCAGGGAAGCAGCTCGTCGAGAATCTCGCGGCGTTTTCGCAGGTTCGTTTCCAGGTAGTCGAGTTCCTTTTCTGAGAAGCGGAACACATGCGGAATATGTTCGTTGATCAGCCAGTAGTCGCTTCCCAGGCCGCGAATCTGCTTGAGACAGAACGGGTAGCCGGCGTCGTCGTGCAGCAGGTTGCGATTCAGCAGGCAGTAGTCGTCCATGCCAGACGGCGAAAACGCGTCGCCCACAAAGTAGACCGGCGTGCCGCCGTTTCTACGGACAAGCAGAGCCCCGTGATAGAGTGCCTGGCCGGGGTAAAACTGAAACTCCAGCTCGAACTCCTTCCACTTCATGCGGTGGCCGCTCTTGAGCCCCGTGACGTCCTTCATCGCGGCATGAGTCATCGCCGGCATGTGGTACGCACCGGGGTTCTCCAGAATGTCTTCGTACTCGACGGTCGAGTAGATCGGGCAGTCGAACTCCTCGGCCGCCGCCTGGACCATGTTCGTGTGATCGTCGTGGTAATGCGTGACGAAGATGCCATCGACCTGTTTGACGAGGCCGCTCTCCATCAGCTCCTTGACGCCGTCGATGACGCGCTGCACACCGCAGTCCAGCAGGAAGCCGTGGCCGTCGTCCGAGATCAGCATCCGGCTGGTCGAGTTCTGCCAGATCCAGTCCGGCGTGTCCTGGTAGAGCGAATACGGCATCAGCCTGACGTCGGCATCTTCGCCGAGAACGCGACGCCCCTTGATCGTCATCCGCTCTTCCTTGAAGTACCAGTTCAGCGCGTTCGTTGACAGGTAGTTTCGATAGTAGGCCTCGACGCGACCGATCAACTTCCCGATGGCTTCCTGCGGATTTCTGATCACCGGCCCGCGCGCCGGGATAATGAGGTCGGGTTTCAGAGCAGCCACCTTGCGGAGGCTTTTCACAAGATCGGCCAGACGCGACGCGTGCCCGTGATAGCCTCCGATCTTTGCCTCGGGAATCGCGTCCTGAAAGCTGTAGAGATCGAAGAGTTGCCCGTCGCCGTAGATCAGGTCGCCGGTGAACGCGACCGTTGAACCATCGATCTCCGCGACGTACGAAACTGCGCCGCGAGTGAACCCCGGCGTGCTGACCGACTTCAGCGATCGCCCCGGAAACTCAAGCGACTGGCCGTCTTCGACAAAGCCCAGGCCATCGATCCCCTCGGTCAGGACTTTCGTCGATTGCTGCGCGTAGTCGTGAAACCGTTTCGTCCAGAACGCTTCCCAGAACGCTTCCGGACTGGCCAGCAGAGCTTCCTCGTCCGCTGGAGCGTAAGCCATCGCGCCGGTCGCAATCGCCTGGAGGGCCGCCGTCACAACATCGCGACGATGGTGCGTCAGCAGGACGGCGACCGGTCGGACATCAGAAGACTGCGGCTTCGAGTAGACCGCCACCTGCTGATTGCCAGCGTCGATCAGGACACCGTTCACCGGGCCGGCTTCGAACTCGACATGCGGCAGCAGCTTTTCCGCCAGCGTCGTTCGAACACCCAACGACGACACGGCAACAACCGCAACAACAGCACGGACAGCGAAAAACGATCGCATCTGGTTCCCCCTGCTTGAGAATCCGCGTGAGCGGCAGCAAGCTTACACGCTGCGAATCGATCCGTCTCGTTCCCTGCAGCGGATCAGTGTCGACAGAACTGGCAGTCTGATGATCGAGCTTTCCGACGTGCAGTTTCGTTACGAGAAAGATGGTTTCGGACTGTCGGTGCCCTCGCTGCGGATCGCTGTCGGAGAAACCGTCGCTCTCGCAGGACCAAGCGGCTGCGGCAAGACAACGCTGCTGAACCTGCTCTCCGGAATCCTGACGCCTGGCTCGGGAAGACTCATCGTTGCCGATCGGGAACTGTCGTCGCTGCGCGATGCCGAACTCCGCGCGTTCCGCCTGAAGACGGTCGGCCAGGTCTTTCAGGAGTTCGAACTGCTCGACTACCTGAGCGTTCGGGAAAACATTCAGCTGCCGTTCTGTATCAACCCGGCATTACCACTGACCAGAGATGCCCGGGCCGAGTGCGAACGACTGTGCGAGTCCCTGGGCCTGGATCCACTGGCCGATCGCTCCATCGGTCGGCTGTCGCACGGAGAACGTCAGCGGGTCGCGATCGGTCGAGCACTCGTCACCCGGCCCAGGCTGCTGCTTGCCGATGAACCGACCGGCAATCTGGATCCGTCAACAAGAGACCGGATCGTTGACCTGCTGTTTGCCCAGGCGAGGGAGCGTCAGGCGACGCTCGTTTTTGCGACGCACGACCACTGCCTGCTGCCGCGATTCGACCGCGTAATCGATTTCGGCTCGCCTGAAGAGTCGGGAATCGAGCTGCTTGCCCCGCGACCGACAGCCACTGCGGAGACGCGCTGATGGGCGGAATCTGGCTGCTCGCTCGCCGCTACGTGGCGCGTCACAAGAGACGGTCGTTGCTGCTGATCGCCTGCCTGACCATCACGATGTCCCTACCCGGTGCGACTCGGCTTCTCGTCGATCATTTTGAAAGCCGGCTGACCGAGCGTGCCCGGTCGACGCCGCTCGTCGTCGGGGCTGCCGGCAGCCGCTTCGATCTCGCGCTGCATGCGTTGTACTTTCGAGGCCAGCCGCCGCGGGAGACTTCGTTCAGCGAGGTCACTCGAATTCAGGAATCCGGGTACGGCAAAGCTCTGCCACTGTTTGCCAGATTTCGCGCGGCAGGCGCCCCGATCGTCGGCACAACGTTCGATTATCTGATCCACCGACGGCTGCGACTTGCCGACGGGACGTTCATGGCGAGGCACGGCGACTGCGTTCTGGGGGCGAGCGTCGCCGAACGCCTCGGCCTCGGTCCCGGCGACAGCCTGTTGTCGGAACCGGAAAACGTGTTCGACATCGATGCTCAGTTCCCGCTGCGGATGCGCATCACCGGCGTCCTGCAAAACAGCCACTCCGCCGATGACGATGCTGTGTTCGTGAGCCTGGAAACCGCATGGATCATCGCTGGCATCGGACACGGACACTCACCGAAACAACAAGGCGAAGACGCTGCCGCGACCGGCCATGACGCCTCGACAATCGAGTTCACCGAGATCACCAACAACAACGCGGCCTCGTTCCACTTTCATGGAAAGCAGGCCGACTTTCCGGTCACGGCGATCATCGTCGTCCCGACCGATGAACGTTCTGAAACGCTACTGCTCGGGCAGTATCTGGCCGACGACGACCCGTCTCAAATCCTGCAGTCCGTCGAAGTCGTCGACGAGCTGATGACTTTCGTCGTGCGAATCCGGTCGCTGTTTGAACTCGCGTTTCTCATCATGACAATCGTCACACTGACGCTGCTCGGCCTGCTGACCCTTCTGGCCGTCCGACTCCGCCAGCGAGAATTCGACACCCTCCGCCGCCTCGGCAGCAGCCGCTTCCTGATCGCACGACTGATCGGCGCCGAACTGCTGATTCTGCTCAGCGTGAGCTGCGTGCTGACCTGCCTCGCCCTCGCGGAACTGTCGCTCCTGCTGCCACACCTTTCATTGCACACCCTGGCGAGCGGCTCTTGACAACCACTTGAAAAACAGACTGCGCCGTCGCGCGAAAAAGTTCTGACCTTGAGAAAAGAGACCTGCCCCGAACAGCACTATAGCTGTCGTGTGTGAGTCTTTCTGCCGAGAGTCTGTGCCGGGCTTTGAAGGCTTGGCGGGATCCTTTCATCAGGGATAGCCGTGGCGGCGGTGCTCGCACAACAGACCTGACCTCTTTCTATTTCCTCATGTTCGGCCAGTGAGTAATGCGTGTTTGGAACCAGAACGGCGAGTCCGGCGGCCAGCAGAATCAGGCCGATCATGACGTGAGGTCGTCTCATTTCGTGCCATCAGTCCTGCAGGTTGTCGTCGTCGTGTGAACCATTTGTACCACCCCGCTGGTAACTCGGGACCGACTGAGGGGCAGCGTATCGCTGTCTCTGCAGGACTTCGTCGACAACCCGCCGCGGCGATGGCACACCATCACCAGGCAAACACGTCTTTGAGCACGCGCGTGAGATAGGCGCACCAGACAATCCCCAGCACCAGAATGAACCAGAGCGACCCGGGGGCCGATCCGTTGTCAGATCGCGCCCGACCCGCATTCAGGCAGCCGATGGCCAGAATCGCCGTCCATGTGGCGATCAGCAGCACCGTCAAGCGAGCAGGCTCCGTCCCGTCGTCCGCACCGAACGGTGGCAGAAACCGACTGTACTCGGCCTTCATCGTCCGCGTCGCGATGGATGCGAGAACCAGATAAGCGTCAACCGCCAGCGTCACGTATCCAGCCACGAGATTAAACTTTGATGGCATCGCTACAGCCTATTCCCGAAGACAACAACCTTGTCCCGTTGTTCGTTGGAAATCTCCGCCGCCTGGCTGATTGCCGTGTGGAGCTTCGTCGTGAACTCCGCTTCGTTCCGGCCAGCCTGGTTTTGTCCTTGTATCACTGTCTCTTTAACATCCTCCCAGTTCAGCGTCACGAACAGGAAGGTGACGTTGCCGTCCTTAGTCGCTTCGGTCATCGACTCCATGGACAGGCTGTGAGTCATGTCTCCTTTCCAGTAGCTCCGGGCGAGCAGCAGTTCCGTCTCGCCAGGACTGACCGCCTTCACTTCCGAGCGGTCCAGACTGTTGCTGAACGGTGCTTCGACGGCGATTGACAGGCCTTTTTCCTGATTGGTTGTTTTACAGCTTGAGTTTGCGGGAGATTCCACATAGAGGATCGCATTCACTCTTCGCTTGCGGTCCGCGCCGGTCGCCGCGTCACTGACCCGCAGTCGAACTTTGCTGGTAAACTCCTCCGGGAGTTCTTTGAAATCGAATTCCTGAATCACATCCGCCCTGCCGTTCTGAGCAAGCAGCAGTCGCACCTTCAGGCCCGCGACCTCACGACCGCTCAAGTCCCAGTCATGCACACTCGGCAGCCCCCCAGTCCCCCGGTTAACTGTTTTGCCGGTGATCCTGAGTTCCGACTGATCGGTCGCGTTCCCTGTGGACGGAAGCTCCGTCGCCTTCAAACGCACTCCCGCGAGAAATCTGCGGACGGTTTCATTGTCCTTCGCAAGTTGCTCTGTGACTTCCCGCGACAACTTTGAAACGAGCTGCGTATCGTCTGCCAGGTCCCGTGGATCGGGAAGATGAGAAGAGAACTCTGCGTCAATCTGAGTCCATGCGGCGCGGTCAGACGTCAGGTCCAGAAGAAACAGACGCCCCTGGGAAGCATCCACTGCTTGTCCGTCAACCGCGATACTGGTCGATGTGATCTCGCGCTGATTCACCAGGACTTCAAGGTCAAGTTCGATGCCCTTTCCATCGAATGTCAGACCGTCTTTTATGGATGCGATTTCACCGTCAAAATTTAGACCTGCTCTGGCGGTGCTCAAAACTTCAGTGATCTCGCGGCTGTTGTGGCGAACGAGTACGACGTAGGAGAAGCCACGATCACCACCCGGGCTTCGATACATGCCGAAAAGCACACCCGGTTCATCACGTGTCAGGTAAGTGTTTCCGGAAGAGAAATACCAACCAGCCCCACCAACTCCGGGACCTCCGGCGACGATAGAAGGTTGGTCGGGCGATGACTCCTGGAAGCTCAGGAAGGCCAGGAACGAGAAGAACACCGCCAGGGCGATGGTCTCGAAGTTGTCCCACGTCAGAATGTGATGGCTATCACGATCGCTGTGACTGCCGTGCGATGTCAGTTTGTGCCCTGCGAACAGTGCTCCTGAAACCGTTGCCAGGAACAACGCAGCGCCGAGGTAGTACTCGAAGAATCGGCCTGCTTCCGAGGCGTTGGCTTCATTGAAGCTCGACACGTCGTACCACATCAAACCAAGTGGAATAAACGCGGCGTAGTAGAGGCACCGCGCGGTGATCAGCCAGGTGCGTCCCACCGTGGCGGAACCAGGCGGCAGTTCACTCGCCCCGACGCTGCCTTCCCCGGTTTGCGGCTCGTCAGACGCCGTTTGTGTCTGCTCGCGCGCCGAGGATTGCAGAATGGATTCCAGTGCGTCGGCAACCTCGGCCGGAGTCTGAAACCGCTTGTCGGGGTTCTTCGCCATCACCTTCGAAATGAAGGCTCCAACGTCGGCCGGAACGTCATCGCGAAGTGAGTCCAACGATTCGGGCTCATCCTGAGCGTGGCTCTGTAACTTGTGCATCACACTGCCTTCAGCAAATGGCGGCTGTCCGGAAAGGAGAAAGTAAAGGGTGGCTCCGAGGCTGTAGATGTCGCTGCGGATGTCGGCATCGCGTGCGCTCTGAGCCTGCTCGGGAGAGATGAAGTCGGGCGTGCCCATGATCTCACCGGCGGCTGTCAGATCGGTGCGGGTGGCAGTGCTCTCGGAATCGGTTGAGGCTGCGGGCGCGAGCGAAGCGAGACCGAAATCGAGAATCTTGACCGTGCCGCCAGCAGTCAGCATCAGGTTGTGTGGCTTGATATCGCGGTGCACCATGCCCTGTTCGTGAGCGTGCTGCAGACCGACTGCCGCCTGGCGGATGTAATCGCACGCGTCGGCAATTGGCAGTGCGCCGCGGTCTTTGACCAGTCGGGACAGGTCCACACCGTCGACGTACTCCATGACCAGAAAGTGCGTGTCGCCAGCCTGTTCGGCGTCGTGGGCCGTCACGATGTTGGGATGCGACAGTCGGGCTGCTGCTTTGACCTCACGCTGAAAGCGGTCGACAGCGCCGGATTTTCGGACCAGCTCGCGGTTGATGACTTTCAGTGCGACCGTGCGATCCATCACGCGATGGCGAGCCTTGTAGACATCACCCATCCCGCCGCGGCCAATCAGATTCTCGACGTCATACCGCGGATGATCCACGAGGGGAGCCGGGACACCGCCAGCCGATGAGCGGGCTTCTTTGAGGTGTACAGTGAACGTGTCGTCCGACGAAAGGCTGACGATCGTCTCGCTACATGGTTCGCACGAGCTGATGTGATCGTCTATGGCGACCGCCCGATCCTCGGGCAGTTTGCCCAGGCTGTAGGCGTGCAGTTCATCCGGGGTAGGATGTTCGGTCTGATCGGACATGGAAAACCCGTGAATGGATCCTGTTGGTCATTCAACAGCGTTCTGAAATCGACCGTGGTTGTTGTCTTGTTCTCAAGCCACGTGTCACCGCCAGATACCAAGACCCGGTCACGGAAATTCCTGTCAGCTCTTTGCCGGAAAATCTGACGACGAGTCGATCAGCCCCTCGGACTCCTGCCGTAACCGCCTGAGGACACGCGACTTAGCCAGGCAGACCGCATTCAGGGAAATTCCCAGCTCGCAGGCGACATCGGCTGGTTTCTGTCCGTCCAGAGCGACTCTGGAAAATGCCTGCCAGGTGCCGGGTTCGAATTGAGACTCTGTGAGAGCCAGCAGTTGACGCAGCACGAACCGGTCGTGATCGCGATCCCAAATGCGGCTCATCTCCGACGCCGGATCATCGAGCTGGACGAGTCGTGCGTCGAGATCCGAGTCGGCCCGCGCCTGAGGCTGCCGGTCCCGCGCCCGCCAGAACTTTCGCAGTCGATTAACCAGAATCGCCTTCAGCCACCCGCGAAAAGCACCAGGGTGCCCGGCATGATCGAACTTTCCGATTTCGTTCGAGACGGTCAGCAGCACTTCCTGCAGCAGGTCGTCAGCGTCACTGCCCTGCACCTCGTACTTCCGCAGCCACACGCGTAGCAACGGCGAGTAAAGCTCGACCAGCCGATCCCACTCGTTAGAGTCGGGCGAACGAAGACGATTCAAGAGACTGTGCGAGGTAACGTCCATACGCGACGGATCATAAATCTGACATCACGCGTCGTGAATCTCGATGAGATGTCGTAAAAAACAAAGCAGGATTTTTCGTGAACGAGTGCTGACGGTAACCTTCGGCGATGCCGCGAACTCGCCGTGTTTGTCCTGCGAATGAAGTCTTCCACGTCCTGAACCGGGCTGTGGCTCGGATGACGATCTTCGAGAAGCCCGACGATTTCGACGCGTTTCTTCGTGTTCTGAATGAAACATGGGCGGAAGTGCCACTGCCGATTCTCGCGTTTACGGCCATGCCGAATCACTGGCATTTTGTGGTGCGCCCGACGAGCGATGATCAGGTCAGCGAGTTCTTCCGCCGACTGACCGTCACGCACACCATGCGCTGGCACGCTCACTACTGCACCGGAGGCACCGGCCATCTTTATCAGGGGCGGTTCAAATCGTTCCCGGTGCAGAACGACGAGCACCTGCTGACGGTGATGAGATACGTGGAACGCAACGCCCTGCGAGCGAATCTGGTGGAACGTGCCGAGGACTGGCGCTGGGGGACACTTTTTCTCCGCAGGCAACGCGAAGTGCCCCCGTGGCTCATCGACCCGACTGACCCGCCTTTGCCGCGTCAGTGGCGGTCTCATGTGAACGTGCCTCAGACCGAGGCAGAGGTCACGGCCTTGCGCAACTCGATCCGGCGAGGCACTCTGTTCGGCACGGACGCGTGGCGTCGCAGCAGTGCCGTGCGGATGGGGCTGGAAAGCACTCTGCGTCCTCGGGGGAGGCCGAAGACGAGACCTGTTAAAGAGGCCTGAATTGTTTGGTGTCTTGATGCAATCGCTGGCGCGTGGCGTTTGGTCGTCGCCGTCGGGAAGGCGTCAATCGATCGTCTTGAAGCCGTACAGCTTCGCCGCCGTGCCGCCGAGAATTTTCGCGCGGTCTTCCGCTGACAGGTGTGCGAGCAGCGCGCTGACCATTTCGCGATAGGCACGGTAGGACTCGCCGGTGGCCTGAGCATTGAAGCCGCCGCCGTAGATCATCCGGTCGGCACCGAAGGCGGCGGTCAGGCGTCGGATGACCGGTTTGACGTCACGATGCGGGTACCGGTTCTGGTCCGGGATCGAGGAGACCTTCATCACGGTGTTGGGAAACCGGCTCCAGCGAACAACGACATCGTGCTCCTTGACGGTGCCCTGCATCGGGCGACCGAGATGATCGATCACGACCATCGTGTCGGAGAACTCCCGGATCAACGGCTCAAGGCCCGGCGCGTATCGCGGCTCGAAGTGCAGCTGCATGGCCAGTCCGAGGTCGCTCGCCGTCTTCCACAGATGCCGGAGTTCCTTCGTCCCAAAGGGCGGCAGGCGATCCGGTGCATAAGCATGAACGCGAGCGGCGACGATCTGACCGGGGTTGCGTTTGACAAGAGGCGCCATCCCGTCAACGGAACCCGGCCGATCGGCGAAGAACAGGCACGTTCCCTTCAGTCGGTCGCCGCCAACGCGCAGGCAGTGTTCGAGATATCGATGGTCGTCCTGATACGGCTCAGGATGAACGACGACCGCGAAATCAACCCCGGCTCCATCCATGCACGCCAGCAGGTGTTCCGGCGACGCCTCCGCATCCGGGCGGTAAGGAGCACGAGCGTGGTATGGAAACTCCGAACTCGTCCCGCCGAAACAATGCAGGTGCGTATCGACAACGGGCGCCGCCCGCTGTTCATCAGCAACGGAGAGACGGCGAGGTGCCAGCACCGTTGATAACGAAACCGCTGCTCCCGCACGGCCAATGAGTTCGCGGCGATTGAGTATCGTCATACTGAGCCCCTTCTGAATGGCGATTCGTGATGACTCGGCGCGCCGTCCCGAGTGAAAGTGCCGTCGTCGAATAACTGTGTCGCCCAACAACCGTGTCGTCGCGCTTCCGTGCTGCTCGGGCCACGGCAGGGCGACCGGCGCGGTCGGATACCGTATCCGGCCCGTCAACGGAATGCTGCCCAGGCGGGTAAACCTCAATCGGTTGACCGGCCCCGCAGCGAGTCCAACGATACTGCCACTCCGTGAGAGAGAATCGCCGTCGCCGGATTCTGCCGGAACTCAGCCTGACTCTCGTTCGGAGCATCAGATTGAGATTTGCGCGTGTCGGGAATCGCCGGACTACTGCCGTACTTGGAACCATCTGAATCCCTGCGAATCCAGCTACGGCGAATGCGCTCAGCGAACGCGCGATGATCAGTCTGACTCTCAGTCGCCATCCTTTGAGGAAGACGCCATGTCGATCCGTCTGACTGTGATCTGCTCGCTGTTCGCTTTGACTTTCAGCATCTTCAAGCAATCGGCCTTCGCAGCTGAGGACTGGCTGCAGTTCAAGTTCGACGGGCGACATTCGGGGAACGCTGCAGAACGTTCCGTGCAGACTCCGCTGGGACTGCAGGCTGCGATTCCACTGACCGATGGCGTGTATGCCTCGCCGGTTGTTGCCGACGGTCGGATCTACGCGGTCGACGGTTCGGGCGTCGCGTTCTGCATCGACGCGGACAGCCTCAAGGTGCTGTGGAAAACGCCGACGCGCGGCGGGCTCGACAACGTCAACAACGTCAGTTCGCCAGCGATCGCCGGGCCGTATCTGCACTTTGGAACGATGTCGGGTTTTTACTGCGTGCTCGATCGCGAGACCGGAAAGATCGTTCGCGAGATCGACTGCCGCGATCCGATCTTCAGTGCCCCGGTCGTCAGCAACGGGCGAGCTTACTTCGCGACGCTGGGCTCGCAGGTTTACTGCGTCGAGCCGAACGGCGAGGTCGTCTGGTCCTGGGACTTCGTCAAAGAGGTCATCGGCTTTGACGGCGATCGCTGGAGCGGCGAGCAGTGGCACAAGTTCAAAGAAGGCCGCGTTACCTGGCGCGACCACTTTGTCTGTTCGCGAAACCTCGCGATGTATGACCGGACGCTCGTCATCCCGGCGGGGGGGCGGATTGTGTTTCTCGACGATGGCGGCGACGCACCGAAGCTGCGGAAGGTTGCCGAGGTTCCGAAATTTCACGGCGGCGAATATCCGGCGGCATTCGGGCTGAGCATCGGCGAGGACAATTCGGTTTATGTGCAGTGGCACCGTCGCGACAACGCCGGGCGCACCGACATCCTCAAGCTCAACGGTGACGACGTTGAAACCGCGATCGTTCCGGGCACGCAGACTTACATCGACACGCCGGGGTTAATGAGCTTTGCGTCGGTCAGTCTGCGCGACACCGACGTTTACCGCGTCCGGCCTGAGCAGGGGTTCGGTCTGTGCCGGCATGTTCCCAGCCCCGAGACGCATGCCAACACGACGATTGATCGAGCCGACGAGGCAAAGTACGCGCAGTACCTCGGCGGCTATCCCTCGATCTGCCCGCCGATTCTGCTGAAGGATCAGGCGGTGTACGGCGGCCTCGACGGCGCGCTGTATGTCGTCCCACTGTCGGGCGACGGCGAAGCCTGGTCGTTTTCAACGCCGTTCGGCCGACCAATCACGGCGCCAGCAGCTGTCTTCGATGGCCGCATTTGTTTCGGCGGCGAGGACGGCTACCTCTACATCCTCGGGCCGGACGGCGACGCACCGCTGCCGACGAAGAATCTCAAGGTCCATGAAATTCGCAGTCCGCTGAGCGGCGACTTCACCGACCCGAAATTCAACTGGTACACCAACTATGGCGACATGGGCTGCACGAACTCGAACAGCCAGGGACTCAAGCCGCCGCTGAAAATGCGCTGGGTGCGGCGCGTTGAAGGTTCGGTCAAGCACATCCCCGTCTGCGGCGGCGGGAGAATGTATACCCACACGGCCGAGGGACAGATCATCTGCGTCGAACAGGAGACCGGTCGGCTGCTGTGGCGCAACTACTTCCCCGGCGTTTACCTGTCATTCACCTCGCCGATCTATCACGCAGAGAAGCTGCTCGTTCCCCAGGCGGGCATTAAGAGTTCGCAACTGCGGTGCCTGAACGCGGCGACGGGCGAACTGCTGTGGGAGGCTCCGTTTACCGGCTCGCCCAGCTGGAGCCGCCAGTTCCCACCGGTGCTCCACAAGAACCTGGCGATCTACGCCTCCGGTTCCGGCAAGATGGCTCCGGCGGGATCCGAGAAAGCTTTCATCTGGAGGAACTCGGAGAAGCCGCCGACCAATGAAGAGGTGATGAGTTACATCTACAGTCACAACAACCCGTTCTACCCGCAGGACAGCAAGCCGACCGTCTGGGCCTGGGACCTCGACACCGGCAAGCTCGTCTGGAAAAAAGACTTCTCGAATTACGGTGCCGGCGGCAACGACTGCGGAATCGCGATGATGGACGGCACGCTCTACTACTCGACTTTCTTCGGGTACCAGGCCAGTCTGCGTCGGCGTCGCGGCTTGACGAACGGCGTCAACGGACTGACAGCGTCGATCAATCCGGAAACGGGAGACGTCAACTGGCTGACGACCGACTACTTCGTCACCGCTGGCTGCACGGTGACTGCTCGCGACGGACGGCTCTACCTCGGCGGCTACAACCCGGCGAAGGATGGCACCAAAGACCGCTTCATCTGGTGCCTGGATGCGAAAGACGGATCCATGGTCTGGCAGTCCGACCCGGTCGAGTCCGCCGTCAACGTTGTGACGGTCGGCGACAAGTTCATCTTCTCGAACGCAATCCGTGCTCAGTGTCACGTCTTCGATAAGGCGACCGGCAAGATCACGTACCGCTTCGACCTGGACTACAACTGCACTCGCTTCACGGTCTCGGGTTCGTTCCTGATGGGTCCGAACATGGACATGCTCGATTTGTCGAACGGCCACAAACTCGTCGCGACCGGTCCGGCCGTCGATTCGCGTGAGTGCCTGGGTTCGGCAGTTTCGAACGGACGCATCTTTTACATCTCGCAGGCCAGCGGGCTCGAAATGTCAGCAGTCAGCGGCAAAGACGCCGAGCGTCTCACACCCGTCTGGAACCAGCGCTGACCAACGATCTCACGGGACAGACACCGTCATTTGAAGTCAACTTTGCGCAGTCAGTTGACAAACCAATCGTCCCGCCTGATAAACGTCGATGGATGTTTTCTCTGGACGCATATCCGGAGAGGCAGTCACAGGTGGGCGCAGTCACCAACGCGACGTTTCTCAGGGAGATCGACATGGTCCAGCGGAAGAATGCGGCACGACGACCGGCGAAGGCTTTCACGCGGCAGTTTGTTCTGAACTGCAGTCCGTCGTCGGGCACGGAGAATGACTGGACGTTCGAGGACGCTGTTTCGTCGGGAGTCGCGCGGCTGTCTCGCCCGACGCCCGCTCGAAAAGATCTGCGGGCGCCGTGGTGGAAAATCGAGCACCAGGGCAACACGGGAGCCTGCGTTGGCTACTCGACGGCCTACGGTGTTCTGCGCTGGCACTATGTCGAGGCGGGCTGGATCCGCAAGACTCAGAAACCGTCCGCTCGATTCATCTGGATGGCCAATAAGGAAACGGACGGGATCACGAGTTACCCGACGACGTTTCTGGAGTCTGCCGGAACCCAGACGAAGCTCGCGCTCAACGTCGCTCGCAAGTATGGCTGCGCGCTGGAAGGCGACCTGCCGATCAAGGGGTCGTTATCGACGATGTCTTCCGCGGCCTTCTATGCGAAGGCCGCTCGCTATCGGATTGCCAGCTACCACAACTTGGGTCGCAATCTGGATGCCTGGCGGAGCTGGATCGCGAATCAGGGGCCGATCCTGACACGGCTGAATGTCGACGCGACCTGGGACAAAGCCACCAGCACCAATGGCCACCTGAAGCAGTACCGCCCCGGCACCACTCGAGGCGGCCACGCGGTGTGCATCGTCGGCTACACGCCGCAGTTCTTCATTGTCCGCAACAGCTGGGGCACTCGCTGGGGACACGGCGGATTCGCGTATGCCTGGGATGCCTACGCTGCGGACGCGTTTACCGAAGCCTACGGTGCCGTTCTGTAACGGGACGTCGCTGGCCATCGCTTGCGGTCGCCGCTCAGCACGTCGCCGCTCCCTGCATTGCCGACTATCGGACGCAGACGAATTTCCGGCCGGGATCAAACCTGCCAGCCGGGACGTGCATCGAGTGCGACTCGGCAGCGTCGCAGAGTCGAACGCCGTACTCGTCGATTCCAAACAGCGGCTGCCCGTCCTGGCCCCGAACTTCGACGGGCAGGCCGCTGCGATGAAACACGGTTTCCGCCAGTTCGGTCGCCTGGTCCAGCGAGCTGGCGCGACAGCCGCGAATCCAGCGACCTCGATATCGCACGAAGATGCTCAGATCGTGGGCGGCGGAAATTTCTTCAAGAATCTGGTCGTCGATCGTGGACTGCAGATCGTGGACGGAAACGGACATGGTGGTTACTCCTGAGGTCGATCACGTTCGGTGCTCTGTCTCACAGGGCACACGAGGTTTTTGCCTCAGAAATGGCCGTCAATCTGTCACGAAGCCGCCGATTCGAGGTGTTTGCCGCGGTAGACAGTCACCCGATACCGGTTTGTCAGCTCTGCCCTGACAGACGGTCCTGGCAATTCTGTCCTCAGCGATGGCGGTTACCGCTACTGGGAAAGCCGTTCGCGAATCTGCGATTTGACCTGCTTGAGATCCGCCGCCTCGGGTGCGTCCTTGTAGTGGCCGTCGAGCGGGTAGCAGCCGGAGATGATGCCGTTACGCGGCGCTGTCGTGCAGTCGCTGAACGTGCGGCAGATCTGCTTCGTGCGCAGCGGGTTGCCTTCGAGTACGTCGGCGGGGAGATCCCAGTAGCTGAGCACCAGACGGCCGATGCCAACGAAGTCGCACCAGCCATCTCGAACAACGGCCTGAGCAACGTGCGGCAGGAACTCCTGGAAGTACGACCAGGCCGAGCCGACGATTGGGATGCCGGGTAACTGCTGCTTGAGATCGCGGACAGATTCGATCTGCCGCACACAACCGAGCAGCGGATCTTCGGGCGGCTGATAACCGTCCGACGGCGGATAGAACGCCGGCCGTTGAATATGCGGGTTGTAGTACGGCGAGCCGGCGGACAGGTTGCAGATCGCGACACCCAGGTCGTCGTGCAGCAGCCGAATCAGCTTCACCGGTTCGGTGAGGTCCATCTCCAGCGGGTTGTCGCGGTTGCAGCCAAAGCCGGGATAGTCATTCGCCGGATGATCGTCCGGAATGCCGGGCCCGAGCTTGCCGCTCGACGCGCGATCCGGGTCAGGGTGAAACGGCGGCTGATCGAACACCGACAGCCGGACGCCAACCATCAGGCCGGGACACTCGTCGCGAATTCGACCGATGATCTCGCGAATGAACCGCGTCCGGCCATCAAAGTCGCCACCGTACGGGCCGGGCCGAGTGAACGCCGAGAGAAACTCGTGCCCCAGGTAACCGTGGCAGTGCTTCACGTCGACGAATTGAAAGCCGACGCTCTGCGCCAGCTTCGCCGCCGCAACGTACGAATCGATCAGCCGCTTGATGTCGTCATCGGTGAGCACAACCGAGTCATCATCCGCTGCGATGCCGAACTTCGGATCCAGCGACGGGTGGTGATAAACGATGCGCGGTTCGAGTTTGTCTTTGCGGTTCGGACGGCAGAAGCGTCCCGAGTGCGTCAGTTGCAGGCCGACGAGCAGGTCGTCGGTCGCGTCGGTCCCGAAGCGTTCTGTATGAGCATCCCGCAACGTCGCGAGCAGGTCGCGCATGGGCTCGGCGTTTTCCGGTCGGTTGAGCAACTGATTCGGATTCGCTCGACCGTCGGCCTGCACGGCGAACGCTTCTCCGCCCCAGATCAGCTTGCAGCCGGACAGCCCGAAGTTGTGCCAGCGCCGAATCGTGTGCTCGCTCGGTCGCCCGTCTTCGGTGCCATCCCAGCCTTCCATTGGATGCACACACCAGCGGTTGCCGACCGTGAAGCCGCCGACGTCGATCGGCGCGGCCAGTGGCGAGCCCTCCGCCGCCGACAACGGAGCATCATCAATCGGCAGCTCCGTGACCCCCGCCTGAGCCAGGTACGCGCAGAAGTCGTCAACAGTTTTCAGGGCACCAAGACGCTGCCAGTTCATGGCGAGAGACTCCGTGGTTCCAGAGGGAAGAGAGGCGGTGGTTGCGAAGGAGTTCCCGGTTTTTCCGTCCTGTGTTTCCGTAGTGGACGAGGTTACGAGTCCGTCGCCTGGACGTTCGATGGGGACTCGTAACCTCGTCCACTACTCCGCGATTCAGATCCGCGATTCAGAATTGATGAATCACTCGTGACTCACAGCGTTCCGAACTCCGTGTCCGAAGCACTTCCCGAATGTCGGTGCCGGATCGTAGTCCGTGTTCGATCCGTGTTTCATCCGTGGCGACTGCGGATCAAACACGGATGCAACCAGACTTCCGAAATGACCAGATCGGAAACGATCCAGCTTGTTCCCGTGTGCCACTGGCTCTGCCAGTGCGTCGCTCCACAGCAGGACGGTCAGGTTTCCGGCTTTGAGATTGAGACTCGCAAAGGCGGCACTGGCAGAGCCAGTGGCACACGGTTCCGATAACAGGTCGGTACCGTTGAGACGGATCGTAGTCCGTATTTCATCCGTGGCTCACTTTGCCTTCCAATTGCGGGGCGTCAGACTGCCGAACTTAACTTCGCATCGAACTCTGCCAATCCGACTGTCAAAGAGGGAGCCGCCTGATGTCTCAATCGTCACTCGTCAGCCGTCGCGATTTTCTCGCCACGACCGCCCTGTCCGCCGGCCTGTTTGCCTCCGGGCAGACCGCCCTGAAAGCAGCCGGGCCGAACGACAAACTCAATGTCGCCTTCGTTGGAGTCGGCGGGCGCGGTGGAGCGAATCTCAGAACGATCTCCGGAGCTGGCTCGGTCAATGTCGTGTCGTTGTGCGATGTGAACGCGGTCAATCTTGGCCGGGCGTCTGATCAGCATTCGGGAGCGCGGACGTATGAGGACTTCCGGCAGCTCTACGAAAAGACGAACGATATCGACGCCGTCGTCGTCAGCACGACCGAACACACGCACGCGTTCGCGACGCTGCCGGCCCTGCAACTCGGCAAGCACGTTTACTGTGAGAAGCCGCTGACGCACAACGTGCTCGAAGCCCGCATCATTACCGAAGCCGCTGCGAAGGCCGGCGTCGCCACGCAGATGGGCACGCAGATTCATTCGCTGCCGAACTACCGCCGCGTCGTCGAGCTGATTCAGTCCGGGGCAATCGGGCACGTTCGCGAGGCGCACGTCTGGGTCTCGCGAGCGTGGGGCCGGCAGAGTCCCGCAGACGCGAAGAAGAACGGTGACATCGTCACGGTGCTCGAACGCCCGACAGAAAAAATGACGCCGCCCGCGACGCTCGACTGGGATCTGTGGATCGGCCCCGCTCCGTACCGGCCTTACAACGACGTCTACTTCCCCGGCCCGAAGTGGTACCGCTGGTGGGACTTTGGCAACGGCACGATGTCGGACCTCGGCAGCCACTGGATCGACCTGCCGTTCTGGGCTCTGAAGCTCGACGCCCCGAAGACGATCGAAGCTTTCGGCCCCGAGCCGCACGCGGAGATCGCTCCGGCCACGATGAAAGCCACGTACGAATACGGAGCCCGAGGCGAACTGCCCGCCTGCACCGTCAACTGGTATCAGGGAGCGATGAAGCCCGACATCTGGACGCGCGGCGAAATTCCTCAATGGAAGAACGGCGTCCTGTTCATCGGCGACAAGGGCATGCTTCTGTCCGATTACGGCAAGCATGTGCTGCTGCCCGAGGACGAGTTCAAGGACTTCAAGCGGCCCGAGCAGTTCATCCCGGACTCGCCCGGCCAGCACCAGGAGTGGGTCGAAGCCTGCCGCACCGGTTCGCCAACCGGCAGCCCCTTCAGCTACGCGGGCCCGCTGACCGAGGCGAACCATCTGGGCAACGTCGCGTTCCGAGCCGGCCAGAAGCTCGAGTGGGACGCCGCCAATCTCAAGGTGACCAACTGCCCCGAAGCCGAACAGTTCCTCGGTCGCGAACCGCGCAAAGGCTGGTCACTGGGCTGAGCCGTCGGGACCGTCAGAATCGATCTGACTTCGCAGCCAGCGCGTGAGGATGTCCTCGCCGCTGGCTGTTTCGTTTTCAGCCCGATCGATCAAGCTGAGGTCCTGCGCTCGCACCAGCTGGCGAATCAGGTCGTCGTGCGGGCCGGCTTCCGAGTCGGCCTCGAAGACCGCCGGATGGACGACAACGCAGTCCCAGGTCGGCGAGCCGAAGTTGAGCGACCAGTTCATCACCCACGCAAACGACTTCGCGAACGCTGCATTGTTCTCCGCAGAGGCAGAACGCGGAACGGCGATGATCACGAGGTCCGGCTTCATTGCCCGCACGCGCTTCTGCGCGTCGGCTTCGAGTTCGGGCAGCGAGAGTCCGGCGGTCGGCCATTCCGTGACTTCGATCCCGGCATCTGGAGCCGCGACTTTGAGAGCCTGCGGCAGCGATTGAGCAATCGGTGACGCAATCGGCGACATCGCCAGAATCCGCAGCGGCTTGCCCTCGGCCAGCTTCGCCTGCGAGTGGGCGAGCGGCGGCAGTGGTCCGGCGTCGGCCAGCGACACGCTGCGTCCGCTGATCGTGCGGGCGAGCAGTTCGGCCATGACTTTGTGGCCGTCCATGTTGGGGTGGATGGCGTCGCTCATCAGCAGCCGCCAGGCGAATTCGTCGCGAGCCCGCAGGCCGTCCATTTCGCGATAGCAGTCGCAGACCGGGACGGACAGCTCGCGGCCGACTTCGCGGACGATGTCGCAGTAGGTGATCAGCTTTTCGGTCGGACGCCCCGACGTCGTGACGACGTTGTTCGGAGTGGCGAGGACGACTTCTGCTCCGATCTCGTGGCACTTCGCGACGATCGTTTTGAGATTCGCCCGGTAGTCGTCGAGCGGTACGCGGACCATGTCATTGAGCCCGAACATCACCGTGACCAGGTCCGGCTTGTGACTGAGAACGTCCTTGTCGATCCGGGCGAGAGCGTTGACCGTCGTGTGCCCGCTGATGCCCGCGTTGATGGTCTCGACCTGAGCACCGTCGACCGACTTGCGCAGCGCGATGCCGAGCATGTCGGTGTAAGCCCGGCGGCTGCCGGTGTGGTAATAGACGCCGGTGACGCTGTCGCCGAAGCAGACAATGCGGACCGGTTCGCCGGCGAGCAGCTTCTGCCGGGTGCGTTCGACGACCGCCGCTGGCTGAGCCTCGAATCGCAGCAGCGTTTCCGCGAACCAGCGACCGACATCGAGCGTGCCCTTCGTGTCAAAGTGGGCTCCGTTGGCGATCGTCGCCGTCGACGTGTCGACGTACTCGCACAGCGGATCGCGCGAGGCGAGCAGTTTCTGCTGCTCGACGATCAGCGGCATGAACTCGTTGCGACCATTGCCGAACTTCGTGTTCACGGCGATCAGCGCCGGCAGCTTTGGAGCGTCAATATCGCGTCGCAGCGCGTCGAGCATTGCGCCGAGATTGTCCGCGTAATGCGGAGCGTGCTCGGCGTTGGCGTCGCTTTCGCCCTGCACCCAGACGAACGCTCGCGGTCGAAGCTGCACGCCGTCCTGTTTTGCCGCCACGATCGCCGCTCGTGTTTCTTCGATCAGCGATCGGTAGCACGAACCGCCCTCACCAGAATCGGCAGGGTTCCAGTCGCGCTTCAGAGCCGTCCCGCTGAACGCAGCCTTCACCACGGCGAGCTTCGATGTTCCTGTCGCGGCGAGTGTTCGCGCGAGGCCGATCTCCGGGCCGAAGCCGCCCTCCGGCTGAGCGAAGTTGCCGTACTGTCGTCCTTCTCGCGGCTTCTTCGGATTGCCGAGCGGTTGCGGCTGCAGTCGCGCCCACTGGCCGCCGCTGGTCGAATCGTGCTGATCCGGCGGCGGATCGCCGCAGCGCCACCAGAAGAGAATCTGCTGGTCGATCTCGTCAGCCGGCAGCTCCGCCGGTTTCGCGTCGTAACCGACCGCGTTCGACTGCCCGGCAACGATCAGTAGATCAACGACCCTCGACGGCTCGTCAGCTGCACCGGCCAACCCGGCGAGAAGCAGCAGCAGGCTTGCCGCCGTACCGAGATACTGTAGAAGTCTGGTCATCGGACGCGTCTCCAGGCTCAGGTCTGAGGTTTCGTCCGTCAGCAGAAATTTCGACAACCTTGCTTCCGGACTGCCGCCATGATTCTACGACCGCTCTCGTCGATCTGTCTCGCCATCGTCGCGATCCTCACCGCTGCATCACCGCTGTTCGCACAGCAGGCGCCCTACGACGTCTTCCCGGATGCCAGGCCGCCGTACTACCGCGTGCGTTACGAACCGTCGACGCAACCCGGCGAGCTGATCTTTGGGGTCAACTACACCATCTGGATTCCGCCGGGTGTCGAGACGCTGCGCGGTGTCGTCGTGCATCAGCACGGTTGCGGTGAGGGCTCGTGCAAGTCCGGACTGACGGGCGCGTTCGATCTGCACTGGCAGGCTCTGGCGAAGAAACACGACTGCGCATTGCTCGCTCCGTCGTACGAGCAGCCTCAGGCCGCCGACTGTCAGATGTGGTGCGACCCTCGAAACGGATCCAGCGATGCGTTCCAGCGCGGCCTGCAGGATCTCGGCAGGCAGTCCGGGCACCCCGAACTGGCTACCGTGCCTTGGGCCTTGTGGGGACACAGCGGCGGCGGCCACTGGGCCGGCGGCATGGTGATGCTGCATCCTGAACGAGTCGCCGCCGCGTGGCTGCGCTCCGGCGTGCCGCTGTTCGCGACGAATCCCGACCGACCGTCGATCAAGGCTCACAAGCTGCCCGACGCGGCGCTCGGCGTCCCGCTGATGTGCAATCCCGGCACGAAGGAAGGCGTCACCGTCAAAGACGGTCGCTTCGCCAAGGTGTGGCCAGCCAACGAAACGTTCTTCAGCACGGTGCGCGGCCAGGGTGGCCTGGTTGGCGTCGCGGTTGATCCGCTGACCGCTCACGAATGTGGCAACCAGCGTTACCTCGCCATCCGCTGGCTGGACGCGTGCCTGAGCCTGCGACTGCCGAAAGCTGCCGGCGAGCCACTCAGGAAAATGCCGACCGACACAGCCTGGCTGGCCCCGATCACCGGCGACACCGCTCAGCCCGCCGCGAAAACCGACGACGACGCGAACAAGCTCGGCTGGCTGCCGAACGAATCCGTCGCGCGGCTTTGGGAGCAGTACGTCAAAGATTCGGCTGTCACCGACACGACGCCACCGCCTGCTCCGACGAACGTCCGCGTCGAAGGCAACCACCTGACCTGGCAGGCCGAAGCCGACCTCGAAAGCGGCCTGGCGAGCTTCCTCATCGAACGCGATGGCCAGCCACTGGCCGAGCTGTCCGGTAAAAACCGCTTCGGCCGCCCGCTCTTCCAGGACCTGCAGTACAGCGACACCCCCGCCCTGCCCCTGATCCCAATGCACTACGTCGACGAGACCGCCGAGCCCGGCAAGCCTCACACCTACCGAGTGACCGCCGTCAACACCGTCGGCCTGAAGTCACCGCGAAGTTCAGAGGCCATTCACACTTCGCGCTAAGCTCAACGCATCTGGCGGTCGTCATTCCATCCGGCACGACGACCGCCAGGCCCGTGTTGCCGCGCACCTGACGACTTCCTGGCAAAACAGTCGCGACTCGTTTTCAACCAGTGAATTCGTCGCGCCGCCGGTGCCTGCGCCAGCAGAGGTCGCAGCGCGGCTCTCTTTCATGGTCGGCTTCATGCGAGACGTCGACGACTGCGGCCTTGCCATAGACCAACCACACTCTGTGAACCTCATGCGTCCTCACTCCGATCGCCATCCTCGCCTGGAATGTCGCCAGAGAACTCAGACAGCGACCACGCGAAACAACCGGTCAGCCGGGCATAGACGAGAACGGCAGCCGCGTGGATGAAAGAAACCACCGTCCAGATACCTGGGATCATGAGCACGACCCAGGCGACCGTCGGCCATTTTCCAAGGTGTTCGATCGAGAACTCGATGACTGGCCGGAGCAGACGTCCGAGCAGAAAGTCAATCAGGAGGTAAGACACCCAGATGAAGACCGTCGCTGATATCCCCAGACCGAATGCAAGCAGATAGAAACGCAGCCAGCGTTTGGGAACCTCAAGGATCGACTTCAAGACGCTCTCGAGCCCCAGTTCCGTACTGACGGCGATCAATGGCACTGCAAAAAACAGACAGCTCGCCCACATCAAGATCCCCTGGGCGGACAACATCCCCGGGTTTCCGTAGCAGCAGAAATAGGCGGGAAGCGTAGCCGTCCAGAGAACACAGAGAACGATAAAGCCCCGCAGAAGCTCGGCCACATCTGTTCCCTCGGGGTACTCACCAATGACGCGTGTCCCGTCGGCAGTGTGGCTGAAGACATCCAGCGCACAGGCCGCAAGATAAGTGTGCATCACCACGTAGGTCCCGACGATTGGAATTGAATAGGCAATCAGCATCACCACTGGGACTGCGGTAAGCTCCGGCACGGTCTGTACGGTCGCAGTGACGATGCCCACGGCGAGAAACACGAAGAACAGATTCAAGACGTGGCAGCAGTACCATCCCGGACACATTCGCAGCAACGTCCGCCAGCATTCCGACTGCAGCGGGAATCGCACACATTCAAGGATCAGTTGCGGAAGCTCCCAGCGAAACGGGTCACCCTCAAACGTATTTGACTCGCGCTCGGACTCGTCGGACGACGTCTCGGCAGCACCATCCTCAAAGCGAGGAGCGTCGGCCCCACTCTGCTCACTGCTGAGATCCGAAGCCGAGTCGACCTCAGGCACCATCACCGGAGCACGGCCCGCTGTATCATCGGACCGATCCTGCCAGACATCACTCCCTGTGGCCGAGCCCTCCTGTGAAGCCGCGGGACCCTTCAGTGAATACGTGTCCGAATCCTGAGTCTGCGCTTCATCACGTTCCAGCGGTTCCCCGCTGACATCGGCAGGTGCAGCAGAGGACTCGCTGACCGCTGACGTAGCCGCGTCCACAAGCGCGAACCGCGACGCAGCAGCTGCATGCTGACGCAACTCGTCCAGCACCTCCCCAGCGCGCCGCCACTCCGCTGATTCGCTGTGCCGAACAAGGTCGCTCTCACTCAGTGTTCTGGCAGCAGCAAGCTTCTGCAACTGGAGTTCGTCCATCGGCCCGACCTCGTCATCGCCGATGCGGCACCACCATCGCTTGTCCGGGACAGGTCCTGACGGCCCATGCTGTTCACGTCGCATCTGACTGCGTCGGCGCCGTCTCACCGGTGCTGTCTCCTCCGAGCCCGCACCCTGTTTCTCACCCCAGGCTGCCAGCAAGGGCTCGAACAGGAAAAACATGGGAATGACACCCGGAATCGAATACAGCGCCATCCCCACCGGCCCCTGCGGCGGACGGCCCGTCAGCACTGTCACCACGACAATCGACGCAATTGCCGAAACCACAAGACACACTTTCCGCATCGAGCACACTCCGTCAACTCACGAACTCACAATAACACCAGCGCTACCCACAACGGCACGTAAATGCGTCGCCGGCCAATTACACCCCACCAACACGATGCAGTCGCATCCGGCGCCCGCTCAGATCCTTGCACGCACACTCGTACTCACAGCGAGCACAATGCAGTGACGGCTCTTTCGCCACCTCTACTATTCGACACCTCTCTACTACCGCATCGTTTCGTCAACACACGCCGAGACTGACTCTATGGCGACACGAGCCGCTGAACGCACGGCTTCGCTCTCATCAGCCACACATGCCTTAAGAAACGACATCGCTCGAACACTCGCGTTCACCCCCAAACCACCCTCTGAAGATGCAAGGTACCCGAGTCCACTGGCGGCCCTGGCACGAACGAACCAGTCGTCGTCGCGCAGAAGTCGCCCCAGCGCTGGTACGTCCTGCTCTCCGCCACAAAGACCGAGCGTCCCTGCCGCATTCGCTCTCACTTGCGACCGTGAGTCGGCAAGAAGGAGTCGCAGCCTTTCGGCAAGACGGCTGTTCCGCCGGCGCAACAACACATCCATAGCGTGACATTGGGCTCTGACATCAGCCGAATTCAGCCGCTCCAGAAGAACAGCGTCGCTTCGAAAGACATCCAGGAACCCCATGCCATCACCTCATCACGCCGCAATTCGCCTGGAACGTTCAGCGCTTCCTCGGAATGACTGATACTGCAACACGGGATTCGAGCGTGCTCGTTGTTTGAATCACTTCTCGCACGACTCCGCGCACCTGCTCCGCCGCGTCTGCACACACTGCGTACGCCAGCAAAACGACCAAGCGTCACTCTCAGACCACCTCACCGCTTGGGAGTTCGGCTATCGCAGCCACGTTGCCTCTACGATGTCATCTTGCGAGTAGAATGTGTCATTCACCTTAACGTCACAATATCCGCGTTCCCGCAGCACGCTCCTGCCGGATGTGACCATTCCTTCGACAATCGCACCAGACACCAGCTTAATACGGACGCGGCGTCCCAGGTCTGTCAGCAAACCACCCTTCGCCGTTCTGCGAATTGGCAACTCCGTTGCATTCAGTCGAAACTGCGCGCTCATGGGGTCGCGAAGAGACATCACGTGAATCGCGTCAATCGTATAGGGACCTGGTTGCTGCCCATCCAGTTGACAGTCGACGCAGTCGGACCCGCCTGACAGGGACGGACTGTTGACAACCCTGCCATGTGTTCCCGCCGGTACCTTACGGCCTGCAAAAGAAGCATCGTTTGTGAGCACAATCTGCTCGCCTGCACTAATCGATGATGTCGCCATACGTATCTTCCCTGAAGACTTGCCCTACTTCTGCACGTGCCGAAGCGCAATTGCTTCGGCGGTATCTCCGTTCGGATCTGGCGTGACCGCGACTCCACCTCGAGCAACCTTCAGGAGAAAGTCGCTCGCAGCCTGGTTTCCGCGATCTGCAAACATGAGGAGAGAAATCGCCAACAGTGCCTGATTCGCGTACCCCTGCCCCGAGGAATGCAGAGGATTCGAAAAGATGTCGATTATCACAGGAACAGCATCATCCCCCAGGGCGATAATCTCCTCAGGACCGGCAAGCGCAGTATTGTAAGGGCTGGCATGGCTCCAGATTTCCCTGCGTATTGCTCCTCGTTGCGCGGACGAGTGTCGCTGGACCGTGAAGCACCGGCTTGCCTCGCCTGTTTGTTTCCACGTAGCCATGAAAGCAGTCCCATGTTCTTTCCTTATGCCAATGTCCGCAGAGCTGTGACAGACACCTCAGTTGCCCCACCAGAGAATGGCGGTCGCGGCGCCTGCGAGAAGCCCCACTGTCAGAATGCTTGTCCAAACAAACGCGGCTCTGTTTTGCTGTGCAACGGCAAACTGATTGCTGAGTTGAATCGGCTGTCGTTTACCAACCGATAGGCCACCCGAACCGCCACCGATCGTAAAGGTTGACACTCCGCTGGAATTTCGATGCTTGTTCATGATCTGAGTCGCTCCGTGCAGAATACGAATGATCCTGGCAATCACTCGAATGATGGCGAGCGCGAGAAACGCAATAACGACAGATTCAGCAGCCGTCAGATATCGAAGCGCGACGCATTCAACAGCCAGCGTGATTGACAGTGTGCAGCCCAGAAACATTCCGTTCAGAATCGCCCGCTGCCAGAACGACTTCGAGATCTCCCAGACGACGCGTAGCGCAATCTCAAAAACAACCAAAGCAAGAACGAGATACAGCCATTGCATGATTTGAACCTTCGATCAAGGAAACTGTCTACGTAGTGAAACGGCGACTGCAGGTGTTTATCAGCAGTGCAATACTGAGTACCGGTCATTGCAGCCAGTCGCTGATGTAAGAGTCCCAGAGCCATTTCACGCCGGCAAAAGCCGCACCAGCAAGAAGCACCAGCATTACGCATCCAATGAGCAGTTCCGGCCCAGATGGCGGCTTTTGATCGCTCGCCGATCCGCCACCGGGAATGACGACTCGTGTTCGGCATTTCGGACAGCAGTTTTTGCTGGAAATAAAAGTGGACGCTGCGGCAGAGTATCCGCACTTGCCGCATTTAACCTGAGCCCAGACACCACAATGAGGACACTGACCTGGCTGCTTGAATTCCTTGAACGTGTTCGAGCACTTTTCGCATTGATAGATCGAATCGGCGGCCGTCGCACAAACTTCTGTAGCAAAGCCAGCGTTCCCCTGGCCTGAGTCTGATTCGGGCCGGTATGTCTTCATTGCGTTTCGCAGAAGTGCGACCAGTTCTGGATCAGAGGGCTTGTCTGTCATTTGACTGGCCCGTTCAATTAATTGGAGCAGTGTTTGGCCACACTTGGTTTTGAGATTCGGGTTTGCTCCACAAGCCAGAAGCTTTATGACTCCGTCGTTGGTTCCAAGCATGAGAACCGCAGTGAAGACCGCAGCTTCGAGCGGAGTGGCCCCTTCTGGACTCCTAGCGTTAACCTGTGCGCCGTGGGCAAGCAGGATGTCGACTTTCTCAGAGACTGACGTTGAAGTCGTTGAAACAGCATGCTGTAAGGGTGTCTTGCCGTTGGCGTCAGCACCATTCGGATCAGCGCCGTGTTCTAATAAGACCTTCATCGTTCCGATCGCTGACTGTCCGCCCGACAGTGTCGCGAGTGCCAGTGGCGTGAGCCCTTTAGGGCCGGGAGTATTGACCGATTGCCCGCTGTCAATGGCAAGCTGCACGCCACGCGCGTTCCCGAGGGTTGCTTCGGTAATGATGTCGATACCAGGGCTCATTGTGTTCCTCGATTTATGCTTACCTCGTCGTCGACCGGCTTATAGAGCTGGAGTGTTCCATTGTTGCCAACTTCCAACGGCTGAGGAACGTGTTCGAAACAACTTCCCGTGTATTGTGGCACGCCGCTCCGCGGCGTCAGCCTGATCATTGGGCTTACCTCGCGGAGCGAGGTGCCACTTTGGGGAAGTTGTTTCAAACACGATCCTTGCTCATTTCCAGAACTGCCACCAGCGTCTGTCGCCACCGGAATCTGGTAGCCGGTCTTTGCTCACGAGGGCGACCTTGCTGCATCTCGGACACTCGACCTTGACCATCTCCGATGGATTCATCCCGTGCTTCACACACAAGGCCTTATCGATTCCCGACAACTCCTGAATCGAACTCGCGGTCACTTTCGTGGTTCGGTTGCAGTGTCCACACTCATAATTCGACATCTGTCCTACCCGACCTTTCGATTGCAGAGCCGTGGAGAGGACGGCCTGCCTGGGTGTCTCATTGGAGGAAGCTTCTATTGAACGGACTGTCTGCGGCGTCATCGGGGCTGTGTCACGCTGGCGACTCCGCTGGCTGAAGCGGAGAACGCCAAGGAACGGACACTTTGAGTTCCAGAATCCGGAAAAGTTGGAAACTGGTCACTCGGGTTCGGGGTTTCAGAGCGATTCGTATGAGGGACGTCAGTGACAGAGTCGACGACGATTGATGAAGGCAGCGATTCTTCGAAGGTCGCGATCCGTTCCGGTGACAGTGGGACGGACTCCGGCTCCTGTCGCGTCTCGGGCGGCGCTGCCATGTTGCTCGCAGTTTCCGCCAGAGTCGGATCCTCGGACGCGTCGCCTGGATCGGAAAGGCGATCCAGGACACGCCCGATGGTGAACCCTGCAATCCCGATCAACATGACAAGCCCAGCCAGGACACCAACAGCCAGAAGCCAGGCCGGTGGGGCTCCGGTGCCTGACACTGACTTTCGGGGAGCCGATTTCTTCCTGCGTCGCCGTGGCCGCTGATACTCGCTCACGCCCATCTCCAATGCCGGCATAGCTGTCTGGCCATGCATAGATGCGTCTGCCTGGAATCCGGCAGAACGGTCGGTCATCATCGCCCTGCGAGAGACGGAAACGGAGCTGTCGGACACTTTCAGCCTCGATTCGCCAGAATTTTGAGAATGCGGTTCGAAGCATGCTTCAGCGACCGGAGCACGTCCGTCGACAGCGAACTGTGGCCAGCCTCTGTCCTGCTCAATGCCGCTCTGTCCTGCTCAATGACGCTGAGGACCTTGATGGAATTTCACCGTGAACTGTCCGGTTCGTCGCTGGGATATCTGCCGGGCAGCCGCACGTCATCGAAGATTCTGCGAGATCTGGTGAACCGCGACGGGGCTGCCTGGCGAGCCGCCTATGTGTATTACGGTGGGATGATCTATCGCTGGTGTCGACGGAACGGATGCCGACCGGAAGTGGCGGAGGAGATCGCGCAGGAAACTCTGACCCGCGCAGTCAGGCATCTGCCCGATTTCGAACTGCGCTCACACATCGGCGGGTTTCGAGCCTACCTCAGAGAAATCGCGCGGAATCTGCGGGTGGACGAGTTGCGGAGTTCGGTTCCCGTCATCGGTACTCGCGATTCGAGCTTTCACTGGCAGGGCGCGTCCCCCGTCGACGATCACGAGTCGATGGACGAGTTCGTTGATGACCTGGAGAAGTTCATCCTCACGCACACGTCACTGAAGCCGGCAACCGTCGCCCACTTCATCGAGCATGTCATTGTCGGGCGTTCTCCTGCAGAGATTGCACGCAATGCGAATCCGCCACTGGCTGCTGACACCGTCTATCGTCACATCGTGCGTACCGCCGAAGCGCTGCGTCGGAAGTTTGGCGACACACCGCCGGACGGCTTTGCGGAAATGTTCCGAGACTGAAAGCGGATTCCGGAACCGCTCAGAATTCTGCAGGAGTTTCTGACGGAAACTGTCCGGGTTTCGTCGTTACCGTCCCTGAGCGGTTTCGCGACAAGGTCCCTGAGTAGATTTCGCGACAACGATGTCCAGAAGAGCCTCAAACGATGAACTGCCTGAGCAACGAACAGCTGGCGGTCCTGTTGAGCAGCGATGACCGTCCCGCCGCGGCAGCCGAGCATTTCAATCAGTGCGAAGCGTGCCAGCGACGGGCCGACCTCCTGATGCGCGGAATCGAACCGCTGATCGACGAACTGCCTCTGCTGCTGGAACCACCAGGGCGTTCCGATTCCGCAGCCCTCAACGCTGATACTGCGAGGCCGTCTCAGACTCAGGTCGGCAGATCGACTCCACGAAGCCACCGCGAAGCATCAGGTTCAGATGAACCCGCACGGGGAGTAACCGGCGAAGGCGCAGACCGCTCACAGATCACGTTCGCGCGGCATCGCCTGCTCGGAAAACTCGGCTCGGGCGGCATGGGCATTGTCTGTCTGGCGGAACACACCGGACTGGGAGCCAATCGAGCGATCAAGTTTCTGGCACAGCGGCGTGTTTCGAATTCGGAATCGATTGAGCGGTTTCGTCGCGAGTGGCGATCGATGGGGCAGATCGAGCATCCGAATCTCGCCAGGGCATACGACTGCGGTGAGGAATCCGGGGTCCACTTTCTGACACTGGAATACATCCCCGGAAGAAGCCTGCAGCGACTGATCAATGATGCTGGCCCACTGACGCCGGGGCAGGCGGCCGAAGCGGGACTGCAGATCGCCAACGGCCTGGCAGCGCTACACGAACAGGGATTCGTCCATCGCGACCTGAAGCCCTCCAACGCCGTGCTCGGACTTGACGGCAAGGTGAAAATCATTGACCTCGGCCTGGCGTGTCTCAACGAGGAACTCGCCGACGACATGCTGACCAGCGACCAGCAGCTGGTGGGATCTCCGGCCTACATGGCCCCCGAACAGTTTCAGCAGGATTGCCCGCGAACCGCTGCGGCGGATCTGTACTCGCTGGGCTGCACGCTGTTCACGCTGCTGGCCGGTGAGCCCCCATATGCCGTCACCGGCCGCAGCGTGTGGGATGTGGCTGCTGATCACGCTGCTCCGATTGCCCCGGATATTCGGAGTGTTCGACCGGATGTCAGCTCGGACTTCGCGTTGATCATTCAGCGGTTGATCGCAGCCGCCCCGGAAGCTCGACCGCCGAACGCATCAATGGTCGCCGAGCAACTGCAGCCGCATGCTGACCGCGACGAGCTGATTGAACTGGGCGCGTCCGCGGCCACAGAACCAGTTCTGGAATTGCCTGCCGATCTGATCGACAGACTCAGCGATTCCGCATCCGGGCCGATCTTAATTGAGGCTGGCGTTTCTTCCGCGTCGCCGACAATCCAACTTTTGCCAGACAAGGCAGTCACCTCAAAGCGATTCACGAAGCCATCGATTCGAATGGCATTGTTTGCCGGCGCAGTACTCGTCGCCGGGATCGGCCTGACGCTCGTCGATTTGAATCGACAAACGCCAGCCCTTGGAACCAGTGACAGCACGGCCGCAATCCACGGAGTGAACGGAACTTCCCGACTGAAGCCAGTGTTGGGTTCCGGGAGCGTTCCTGCCTCTCCCGCCGGTGCAGACTCAGTTGTTTCTGGGGCCAATACCCCACAGAGCGGCGTGTCATCAGAAATCGAAAGCCCCGCGTTCGAAAGATCTGTGTGGCCAGTCCGCCAACTGGCCGACCGAACTCAAGAGCCGCAGAGGTGGCCTCCCGGTGAACCACTGAGCGTTGCAGCTCTGACGCAGGCGCCGGCTTCGATTCCGGGCGTCCAGTCGTGGACGTGGGAAACGCGGTCGGCCCGCGGCAGCATCAACGCGATCCGCCGCAGTTTCGACGGCACTCGGATCGCGACGGGCGGTGCCGATGGATGCCTGCGGATCTACGCGTTTCCCGACCTCAAGCTGCAGCGACTGCTTGTCGGCCACTATTCCATCGAGTCGATTCGCTGGCAGACCGATTCCATTCTGATCGTCGCCGACGCGGGAGGAATCGTCCGGCTGTGGGATGTCGACCGAGGCGTTGTCTTGCGTACCTGGGACAACGAGGCGACGCCGGCGTGGGACGCCGATCTCTCACCCGACGGTACTCGCGTCGCGATTGCTGGAGTCGGCAGAGGATGCCTTGTCGGTGAAGTCGACGACCCGTCTCTCAACAAGCTGCGATTCACCGCAGAAACCTACGCGGCCGGGTGGGCTCCAACGGACAACATTCTTGTTTCGACAACGGGGCAGACTTTCCGAATCTTCGACCTCGACATCGGCAACGATCCTGTCACTTCCCGAACGATGTCGGGCCGCCGGATCAAATGCGTTGAGTGGCATCCGAACGGAGATCTGGTCGCCATCGTGTCGGAGTGGGGCGACGAATGCGTTCTCGTTTCTCCAGCCGACGGAGAAGCCGCCGTCGAGTTCGAGTTTCCCAAAGCCGCCGCGCAATTGTGCCGGTGGTCTCCGGACGCAACACAGCTTGCCATTCTGACCCGAAACGCGCTGGTCCTCGCCAACGCGGCGGGAGAAACACTGCGGCAAATCCGACTCACGACCGGGACGCTGCGAACCTTCGACTGGATCGATGGTCGCACGCTCATCGCCAGCAAGCAGCACGGAGAAGGTCTCGTCATCATTGATTCGGAGGCGGCTGCGTTCAACGAGCAGGGTCGGCAGGACGTTTGCGCTGGAACGTTCATCGAAGCGAGCCCCGAGTTGACAGTCGTGGCCGCAGGCAAAGGGCTGTTCGAAATGCGTTCTGGAACCTTGCGACCCTTTGCCGTTCCGGAAGAACACACCGAGCAGATGACGTTTGGACTCGGCGTCGCCGCCAGCGCTCGCCCATCTGAAATCGACGAGACCGGCCCGCTCGTCGCCGCAACCCATCGCGAATCTGTCTACTGGTCTGAGTGCGCAGGTGAGAGCTGGCAGGATTCCGGATTGCCTGTCGCCAAAGTCGTCGACATTGCAGGGCATCCTCACCGGCATGAGTTCATGGTCCTCTACGAGAACGGCGAATTGTGGCGATGGAAACTCGACCAGCCCGCCGAACTCGACCAGAAGCTGCCGGGCGCGAATTTTCATTCGCAGGTCAGCTGGTCACCCGACGGAACGTGGCTGGCTGCGACTGTTGAAGGACGACTGGTCGCCTGGAAGCCATCTTCCGATGCATCCCCGGAAAGCACAGTGGTCTCCGCAGCTCAGCGCAAGTTTGACTTCGACTGGAAGATTTCCAACGGCGGGGCTGAAGCCGCATGGTCGCCGGACTCCACGATGATCGCCACGAAGTCCACCGCAGGAGTTCTCGTCTACTCACTGATCACCGGCGATCGAATCGCCGTCCTCACCGGACAGACTCACTGGCTCAACTACGGCATTGCCTGGTCGCCTGACAATCGATCCGTGGCAGCACTGACGGGCACGTCGCTGCGCGTCTGGGAGACGGATTCCTGGCAGCAGAAAATGGTTATTCCAGTCAACTCGTCGCTGTCCGGTTCGCGACCGCTGGCCTGGCATCCGTCAGGAAAGACGCTCCTCCATGCAGCCGGAGATGCGACGTGCCGTGAGTTTGATGCGACGACGGGCGAGTGTGTTTCAACATCTCTCCTGCTGACGCCGGAACGGTTCGCGGTCTTCACATCTGACGGTCAGCCGCTGCAGCTCAATGGAGTGCGCGACGACCTGGTGGCCGTCATCAAAACCGAAACCGGTCAGCAGATGATTTCCGCCTCAGAACTCCAGAGCCTTCAGCAGCACCTGCTGGAAAAAGATCAGACAGAATGATCCGCCGACGCCGGTCCTGTCGCGCTGTGCTCCCTTCAATGCTCACCTACAGACAGCGTTCGAGGAACTCTCGCAGTTTTGCCGAGCGGGCCTGGTCGAGTTTTGTGATTCGCAGGCGGATGGTGTCGCGACCGTCTTTGCCGGGCTTGGTTTCGTGTTCGGTGACCAGTGAGGCGACATCGCCGAGACCGGTCCCCTCAGTTTGAGGAGTCACGACAAGGTCGATACCGACTCGACGTTTGGTTGTCACGACGAGCCAGTCTTTCTTCTCGCCTTTCCTGCGATAGCGGACAAACTGGCGTTCGTTCCAGATGACGTCTCCGTCCGGCAGCACTTTCTCGATGGTGTCAAACAGCGTCTCCAGCACTTCCTTCTTCCAGCGAGGCCGCTTCTCGGCGGGGAAGCCCTTCTGCATCAGGTGCCATTTGCGACCGAGTACCTTCCAGGGTTCGACGTCCTTGACCTCGGTCGATGCCGACGCGACTCGCGATTCATACGAGCTGCGGGCTTCATGCAGAAACTGCCGAAACTCGGGCGTGTCGATTTCCTTCTGCCAGTGAACGGTGACCAGAACTTCCTGGTACCCGGCGGGCTTGTTCTTCACGCGGACACGCTCGCCGCGACCGTACACCGGCAGTTCGTCGATTTCGTCGACCGGCTTCAGGTTGAGCTTCGCGGCCAGGTCGGCTTCGTTGAAGCGATTCCGTTCGACGCGGAAGTACAGTTTCAGCAGCCACTCGTCGCGTGTCAGAGCGTGCATGAACCAGCCGAGCCGCTGTTCGTCGCCAGTGACTTCGACCGTTGAGGAATCGTTCCAGTTGCTTTTCAGGCTGAGGGACGAGAGCTGAGCGTCGGGGGCTTCAGCGTCCAGCGATTCGGATTCGGCAAGCAGCTCGCTGGCCTTGCGCAGCGCGGCGGTCGCCGTTGCCTTCTTGCGTCGAGTCGCTTTCTTCTTTCGCCCGCGACCGGCCTTTGTCACGCTGCCGCCCGACGATCCCGCAGTTCCCTCGCCGGACAGCAACTCGTCAACCACCAGCTCCAGTGCCGCGCCTTCCCAGCGGCACGTCTTCCCGGAATGCGCGAGCCGGTCCTGAGTGTGCCACTTCCGGCCGTCGACTTCCCACGGCATCTTCGCGTCTTTGGCGAGTTCCGAGAGCGACAGGTCACCCTCGCGTTTCTTCGCTTCAGCCTTCGCATCGAAGATGTCACGCCGCCCGCGCGTTCCGGCTTCGAGCACTGGAGCGAGCATCTCGCCGGTGTGTGACCGCAGTTTCTGGCCTCCGTCTTTTGCGTAAGCCACGACGTCTTCCGGAGTCCCATCGGTCACGATCCAGCCGCCGCCGCTGCCTGCTTCGGGGCCAAGATCGATGACCCAGTCGGCGGTTTTGATCACGTCGAGATTGTGCTCGATGACGACGACGGTATTGCCAGCTTCGACCAGACTCTCCAGCACTTTGAGCAGCTTGTCGATATCGTCAAAGTGCAGCCCGGTTGTCGGTTCGTCGAGAATGTAAATCGTCTGGCCGGTGTTGGGTCGAGCGAGTTCCGACGCGAGTTTGACGCGCTGAGCTTCCCCGCCAGAAAGCGTCGTCGCGGACTGGCCGAGCGTCAGGTAGTCGAGCCCGATCGCGCACAGTGTCTTCAGCGACTTGCGGATCTTCGGGATGTTCTCAAACAGTTCGAGGCACTGGCCGATCGACATTTCGAGCACGTCGGCGATCGAATGGCCGCGGTATTTGACGGCCAGCGTCTCGCGGTTGTACCGCCGCCCGCGACACTCGTCGCACTCGACCCAGACGTCCGGCAGGAAGTGCATCTCGATGCGTTTCTGACCGTCGCCCTCGCACGCCTCGCAGCGCCCCCCCGGCCGATTGAAGCTGAACCGTCCCGGCTTGTAGCCGCGCACTTTTGAGTCGGGCAGCTTCGAATACAGCTCGCGAATATGGTCGAACACGCCGGTGTAGGTGCCGGGGTTCGACTTCGGCGTCGCTCCGAGTGGTGACTGGTCAACGACGATCGCCTTGTTGACAAGTTCCAGTCCGAGCAGCTTGGCGTACGGGCCGGGTTGCTCGCCCGCCCGATGCAGTTTCTTGAGCAGCGCCTTCGCCAGCGTGTTCTCGATCAGTGAGCTTTTGCCCGAACCGGAAACTCCGGTGACGACAGTGAACGTGCCGAGCGGAATCCGCAGGTCGACGTTCCGCAGGTTGTGCAGCCGGGCACCGGCGAGAGCGAGCCAGCCGGCGTCGTGCGAGCTGTCGCCCGAACTGTAGCCAGGTTTCTCCGAAACCTGGTTGCGGCGGGAGGACGCTTTCTTGCGCTTCTTTGCTTTTGCGTCAGTAGTCGCCTTGCTCTGTGTCGCTGCAGGTTTCGGAGAAA
>Ga0070726_10000395_pt1 | contig 56505 bp, 45 predicted proteins | sample tdAd471_FD_67275 | JGI IMG/M metagenome (GOLD analysis project Ga0070726, IMG submission 67275) | Marine sediment microbial communities from the Atlantic coast under amendment with organic carbon and nitrate - tdAd47.1 | ecosystem: Environmental > Aquatic > Marine > Coastal > Sediment | place...
GCAAAACCATTTGCGCCCAAACGCGTGGCCCTACCGGGACTGGGTGATCCGGTCGCTCAATGAAGACAAGCCGTTCAACCGGATGATTGTGGAGCAGCTCGCGGGAGACCAGGTCGCTCCGGGCGACCCTTCGGTGGAAGCGGCGACCGGCTTTCTGGTGGCCGGCCCTCACGATACGGTGCGCATCCAGAACCCCGAAGGCGAGGCGCAGAAGCGCGCCAACCACCTCGACGACATGATTACGGCGACGGCGTCTTCGTTCCTTGGGCTGACGGTTCATTGCGCTCGTTGCCACGACCATAAGTTCGACCCGATCCAGCAGAAGGACTATTACCGGATGCAGTCCGCTCTCGCCGGGGTCTGGCACGACGAGCGCGTGTGGGCGAACGCCGAGGAAGTCGCGGCTTACGAAAACGCCGCCGAGCCGTTGCGGGCCGAGCTTGAGGTCGTCGAAGAGGCGTTTGAGGATCTGCGTGAGGCGGCGAAGGAGCGCGTGGCGGCTCAACAGGAGCAGATACTCGCCCGGTACCGGCCCAGCGTCGACGCGGCCGGAACCGAGGAGAGCTTCGAGCCCGTGGAGGCTCTGTGGGTCCGTCTGGTGATTGAGGCTCCGACCGCTCGCCGCAACATTGTGGACCTGGACGAGTTGGAGGTTTGGACTAGCGGTCGCGATTCCCGGAACGTCGCCTTGGAAGGAAGCGTTGAGGCCAGCTCCACCCGCGTCGATGAGGCGAGTCCGGACACCTACGCCGCGGCCAATCTGATCGACGGCAAGTTTGACAAGCGCTGGGTCTCGAACAACGGGATGCCGCAGTCGGTCACTTTGCATCTGCCGGAGAAGGTTTCGATTGACCGTGTGAAGTGGTCCTCCGATCGGCTGATGGGGTTCGGCGGGAGATTCGGTCGCCCATTTCCGGAGCGCTACCGGGTCGAGACCTCACTGGACGGGGAACAGTGGCGCGCGGTCGCCGACTCTGAGGGGCGGCTGCCGTTCGGCGAGGGTGCGCGGGAACGGCTGCTGCGGTTCGCGGTGTTCTCTGACGGAGAGGCTCGGCAGTGGGAGAGTTTGGAGGAGAGGAAGTCCTCCGCTGAGCGTCGTCTCAAGCGGCTTGAAGAGCCGCAGCGGGCCTTCCTCGGGCGCTACGAGCAGCCGAAGGAGCCCGGCTTCGTGATGATCCGCGGGAACCCGATGGACCGGGGGGAGCGGGTGGTTCCGCGCAGTTTGAGCGCGCTCCGGGAGATGCTGGACGGTTTTGCGGTCGACGAGTCCGCGCCGGAGGGGGAGCGGCGACTCCGGTTGGCCCAGTGGATCGCCTCAGACGACAACGCGCTCACGGCGCGGGTGATCGTGAATCGAATCTGGATGTACCACTTTGGTCGGCCCATTGTGCGCACGCCCAGCGACTTTGGCGCGAACGGCGGCCAGCCTACGCACCCTGAGTTGCTGGAGTGGCTGGCGGCGCGGCTGGTGAACGAGCACGGGTGGCGACTGAAGCCGTTGCACCGGGAGATCGTGCTGTCAGCGGCCTATCGTCAGTCGAGCGCCTTCCGCGATGAAGCGGCCTCGGTGGATCGGGACGCGGCGTACCTCTGGCGATTCCCGCCGCGGCGGCTGACGGCCGAGGAGATTCGCGATACCGTTCTTGCGGTCAACGGCCAGTTGGATCGGACGATGGGAGGGCCGGGTTTTCGTCTCTACCGCTACACGGTCGACAACGTTGCCACCTACTACCCGATCGAAGAGTTCGGCCCGGAGACCTACCGCCGATCGGTTTATCATCAGCATGCCCGCTCGGTGAAGCCGGAATTGCTGGGACAGTTCGACTGCCCGGACTCGGCGCTCTCAGCGCCTGCTCGCGTTTCGACGACCACTCCGCTGCAGGCGCTGAGTTTGCTCAACAACAAATTCCTGCTCGAACAATCGCGATTTCTGGCGGAGCGTTCCTTGAGCGACGCGGGGGCGGACCCGGCGGCTCGTATTGAGCGGATCTGGCGGTTGGCCTTTGGCCGCGCTCCGGCCCGAGAAGAAGCTTCCGCCGCCCGCGAGTTCGTCGACGAGCAGGGTTGGGACCTGTTCGCGCGCGCGATCTTGAACGCCAACGAGTTGATCTATGTCTTCTGACGTCTTCCAGCGGCGGACGACCCGCCGCGACTTGTTCGCCGATGTAGCGACCGGCCTGGGCGGCGTGGCCCTGGCAGCGATGCTTCCGCGCGAAGGCGTGGCGGCGACTGGGAGCCATTTTGCACCGAAAGCGAAGCGAGTCCTGCAGATTTTTTGCCCCGGGGCGGCCTCACACATCGACCTGTGGGACTACAAACCGGAGCTCCAGCAGCGATCCGGGCAGGAGCCGCCGGCGGACGCCGAGTTGGTGACGTTCCAGGGCAAGAACGGCGCCTTGATGGGGTCGCCCTGGGAGTTCAAGAGACGAGGGGAGTCCGGCAAGCCAATCAGCGAGTTGCTGCCGCATTTGGGGGGCTGGGTGGACGAGATGGCTTTTGTCCACTCGATGACGTCCAAGACCAATACCCACGGGCCGGGCTGCACGTATATGAACACCGGCTTCGTGCTGGAGGGATTTCCGTCGGCCGGATCATGGATCAGCTATGCGCTCGGCTCCGACAACGACAACCTGCCGACCTACGTCGCCATCCCCGATATCCGCGGCGAGCCGCCGGCAGGCCCGGCCAACTGGGGCGCGGGTTTCCTCCCGGCGGAGCATCAGGCGATCGTCTTCAATGCGCAGAACCCGATTCGCAACTTGCAACGGCCTGACGCCATCGGCGAGCAGCAGGAACGGGCGACGCGCGACTTTCTTGGGTTCCTGAACCGGAGGCATGCCGAACAACATCCCGGGGACGACGATCTCCAAGCGCGGATCGCCGCCTATGAGCTGGCGGCGAGGATGCAGCTTACTGCACCGGAGGCCTCGGATCTTTCGCGCGAATCGAAGGCTACTCGGGAACTCTACGGGGCTGACGACGTGAACCCGCTGAAGGCGGGGTACGCGCGGAACTGCCTGTTGGCGAGACGTCTGCTCGAACGCGGCGTCCGCTTCGTCAACCTCTTCTGCGCCTCGCGTGCTTCCGGCGTGGACGGGCTGCTCAATTGGGACGCCCACAAGACCTTGAAAGCGGACTACGAGCGCCACTGCCCCGTCCTCGATCAGCCTACGGCCGCGCTCCTGCAGGACATGAAAACGTTGGGACTGCTGGAAGACACGCTTGTGGTTTGGGCTACGGAATTCGGCCGTATGCCGACTCATCAACAGGGTACGGTGGGTCGCGATCACAACCCCAACGCGTTTACGGTCTGGTTCGCCGGGGCCGGCGTCCAAGGCGGCGTGAGCTACGGGGCGACGGATGAACTCGGCGGCAAGTCCGTCGATAACGTGGCGACGCCCTACGACTTCCACGCCACGATGCTCCACCTGCTGGGGCTTGACCACAAGCGACTCACCTGGCGGCACAACGGTATCGACCGCAGGCTCACGGACGTGCACGGACATGTGATCCGGGACATTTTGGCTTGAAAGGGGGTGGGCTGGGTCCCGTCTGCGGGAGTATCCCTGAGCACTTGCCTTGGCATCGGGCCTATCCGTTTCGGCTTGGCGTTCAGCGCCGGGCTCGGCGAAGGATCTTCAATCGTTCGCTGACCGACTCGTCGATCAGCGAACGACGCGATGTGAAGACTTGGTCTCTCCAGGGAAGGACGGCCGACATGGTTTCGTCAGGCGCTCACTGACGCACACACGCGAGCCGAGGGTACGCAACGAACCTCGATGCAATCCCCTGCGTTGACGGGATACAGCGGCAGCGGCGAGCCAGTCAAAAGGAACTGTCCTCGCCTCAACGGGATTCCGAAGGCCGAGAGCATCTGCGCAAGCGTGGCGATGGCCCAGAAAGGATTGTGCGTCGTGGAGTCGCGGATGCTGCCGTTGATTGAAACCTCAATCTCAAGATCGCTCCCTGGGCTCGACGGGAGAGCCGCCCTCGAGGCAACGATTCCCGCATGGAGCGCGTTGTTCGCAATCAACTCGGTTGCGGAAGGACCGTCGCCGCAAAACCCGAAGTTGTGCAGTTCAATCACCGGGAACACCGAGGCGACATAGGATTCTGGTTCTAGGCGAATGTCCTCGGGGTCTTGGACGTCTCTTGCAAGTTCGACCGCGAACTCTCCCTCGATCGCCAAGCCTGAGAACTCCGAGGTTGATAGGGTCGCGTCGTCGTCGCGAATCTCACTGCGGAACACATGGCCGAAGACGGGACTGTCAACGCCTAGCTGCTTCTGCACGATCGGGCTGACGCACCCAATCTTGTAGCCCGCGACGACATCGCCGCGAACCGATCTCAATTTACAGGTTTCGATCTGCAAGGCGTACGCTTCCTCGACCGTTAGGGCGAAGTCCGGCTGCGCAAACATCGTCCCCGGCGTGTGCGCGTCATAGTCCGCTAGCTGACGGCTAGCTCTCATCTCCAGTTCAGTCGATGTCATGGCGGGCGGCGGCTCTTGGACGAGTCTGCGTCGACCTCGCTCCCGGCTCGCCGGAGTCGGCTATAGCGTGGCGAGCTACAACAAGCAGCCGCAATCGGAACAGGCCTTGCTACAGGCTTGTCTCAATGTTTGGCCAGTATACGTTGCCAGACTAGGTAGTCTGCGTGTTGCGAGGCGCAAAGAGTTCGCGAAACGCTGGGAATGAACTTCGGAACCCGTCCTCGAATGTTCCACCGTCCGGGCGATAGACGCTCTCAAACGAAACGACGCCCTGGTATCCGTCGCGCTCGAGCGAAGCGGCAACGTCCCGGTAGGAATCGATCATGGCCCCCTCGCCAAAGCGGCACTGGTTAACCGTCGCTTTGGGAATATCCACGGTCAGGTCCTTCACGTGTAGATGAGCGAGGCAGCTGCCGCGGAGCGCCTCATAGCCGTCCGGGAAGGCGGGCTCATTGCAGAACAAGCTGTTGCCGGGGTCCCAAAGGATCTTCAATCGGTCGCTGCCCATCTCGTCGACCAGCTTGCGGCCGAGCCAGGCGGAGTTGATGATGGCGTTGTTGCCGGTCTCAACGACGAGGGTCATGTTCTCGTCCTCGGCGAGCTGTACTGCAGGCGTCAGAAGCGTCTTGAGTTTTTCCCACGCGCCTTTCGAGACGATCCAGTGTTCGGAGCCGTTCGCGCCGAACAGGATCATTTCCTTACGGAAGCTCATGATGCGCACGAGACCGCAATCGAGCGACTTGGCCATTTCGATGCAGCGCTTCAGCGCCGCCATATGCTTGGAGTGATTTTGGTCGCCCACCTCGGTTTCCCCGACGAGCATACCGACGAAGTTGTGGCGCGATACGCAGGGAACCTGCATTTTGCGTTGGCGAATCAGATCCTGGACGCGGCCCATTTCAGCGTCCGTCAGGTCGCCGACCTCCTTGTCCCACAGGAACTGCAACTCGGCGTGGTGCAGGCCGAGTTCGTTCATCACATCGAGCGCATGCTCGAATTCGCGGCTGATGCCGTCGGTAATCACTCCCAGTTCCGCCATGATGTTGCTCGCTGACTACTCCTCTCGCGTTGATCGCCCTTATCGCCTGCGGCCGGGGCGTGTTACCAGCTGACCTCGGTGCCCGCAATCTCCTCCAGCCACTTGACGATCGACCAGTTGTCGCCCTCGGGGAAGCGAGAAATGCCGGCCTGAAACATCTCGTAGGCGGCGCTTGTGGCGAACATGGCCGCTCCGGCTTCGCGCGCCACGCTCATGGTAATGCCGAGGTCCTTGTACATGGTGCCAATGTGGCTTCCGGTGTTCTCGAACTTGCGGTCGAGAATCAGCCGAGAGCAGTTCTCGAACAGCGGGCTGCCTACCGCGCTCGATTGGATCACCTTGAAGAGCGTTTCGCCTTTGACCCCGGCCTTGTGGCCCATGACGAGAGTCTCGAAGGTTGCTGCGAAAGTGCAGCCGATCATAGCTTGCAGAGCGGCCTTGACTGTTTGCCCTTGACCGATTTCCTCGCCCACGTGGAAGACGACCTTGGAGACTGCGTCGAGAGCTGCGCGGTTCTTCTCGAGCACGTCTGTCTTCGCCGCGGTCATCAGAGTCAGGGCTCCGTTGTCCGCACCGGGCTTGCCTCCGGAGACCGGCGAGTCAATCAGGCCAATACCTTTGGCGGCCAGCGGAGCTTCCAAGGCGCAGACCTCCGCGGGCAGGATGGTGGCGGAGACGATGACGGTATTCCCCTCATCGAGTCCTCCAATCAGGCCGCTCGAGCCGAGCACCGCCGCATGGGCCTGCCCTCCGTTGAGCACCATGACAAAGACGGTGTCGCAGAGCCGGCCGAGTTCGGCGCAACTCGCCGACCGGCCGCCGCCTGATTCCTCCAGCATGGCCATGCGCTCTTCGCGCAGGTCGAACCCGTGGACTGCGAAGCCGTGCTTCAACAGATTGCGGGCGATTCCAATTCCCATGTCGCCCAGACCGATCACTCCTACATTTTTCATCCGCTGTTCGTCTCCCACATCGTGTGCACGGCCGCGCCGGAAGGCGATAGGATAGCGCAGCGACAATTGTCCAACGTGCGCCTCCGCTTCCTCATCGTCGCCGCCCTATTGGCTGGGTGCTCTCAGCAGCAGGACGGCTACCAGTTCCGCTACGCGCACGCGCAACCCGACGGTCACCCTCGCAGCGTATCGATGCAGTTCTTCGAGCGCGAGCTTGAGCTGCGCACGGGCGGCAGGATCGAGGTAGAGAACTATTTCTCCGGCGTGCTGGGCGGCGAGCGCGATCTGATGGATATGGTTGCGACCGGCGTCCTGCAAGGGACGCGCGGCGGACTGTTCTTCGACGCCAGCCCGAAGTACAGCCTGTTTCAACTGCCGTTCCTGGTTGAAGACTGGGATCAAGCGCTTCGGTTGGTCTACAGCGATCTGGCGGATCGCATCAACCGTGACGCGCGTGCGAGGGGGTTCCATGTGCCCGCCTGCGGCATCTCCCAGGGGTTTCGGGCTCATACCAACAACGAGAAACCGATTCGACGACCCGAGGACTTGGCGGGATTGAAGATGCGCGTGCCGCCGCAGGAGATCTACGTGGAGACGGCACGCGCGTTCGGCGCTAATCCGCAGGAGATTGCTTTCGTCGAGGTGTACCAAGCGATCCGAACCGGCGTCATCGACGGCCAGGACAACGCGCTGTCAAACATCTGGGACATGCGGCTCCACGAGGTGCAGAAGTACCTGACGATCACCAATTATTCGACCGGGCCAGACCCGCTACTGATCAGTCTCGAGTGGTACGAGGCTCTCCCGCAAGACCTCCAGCGGACGGTCGATGAGGTTTCCAGGGAGACCATCCGCCTCAGCGACAAGCTGAACCGGGAAACGGAGGTCGAGTACCTCGAGAAGCTCTCTGTCGAGATGGAGGTCACGCACGCGACCCGCGAAGATCTCGCGCTGTTTCGTGAAAAGGCGGAACCGGTCTACGAGGCGTTTATTGCGAAGGGCTACTTTTCCCGCGAAGAAGTCGAGGAGGCGCGCCGTATCGCGCGCGGAAGCGAATGACCCTCGGGCGAATCGAATCGAAGCTCTCACGCGCTATCGAAGCCGTCGCCTCCGCCTTCCTGTTCGGAATTCTGGCGCTGATCAGCGTTCTCGTTCTGCTGCGCTATCTCTTCAACGCCGGAATCGTCGGCGCTAATGAGATTGCCACGGTCCTCTTCGTGTACACAAGCGCCCTCGGGGCGGCGGTCGAGGTAGGTCGTCGCGAACACATCGCAATCACGTTCGCCGTGGAGCGCTTTGACCCCGCTCTGCGTCGTATCGCGGGCACGGCCTCATTGGCCGCCGTGGGGCTGCTGAACGCAGTGATCGCGTGGCAGAGCGTGGAGTGGATTTCCATGACCGGCGGCTACCTGATGCCCGCGACGCAAATGCCGCGCATCGTCGTGCAGGCAGCCATCCCGTTGGGTTGTGCGTTGGCCACCTTCTACTGCCTACTGGGAGCCCGGCAACTGCTTGGTGAGGAGGCTGGCGGCTAGATGGGGCTGCTGCTTCTCGTATTGGTAATCCTCATCCTCGCGGGTGCGCCGATCGCCTACGCTCTCGGGCTTTCGGCGATGACGTACTTTGTCGTCGCCGACCCGGCTCTGCTGCAGGCCCTGCCGCAGCGGCTGTTCGCGGGCTTGAATTCTTACGCTCTGCTGGCGCTGCCGCTCTTTATCTTGATGGGCCTCGTGATGAACGCGGCACAGATCACCGGGCGGCTGCTGGAGTTTGCCGCTTTGTTCGTGGGCAGACTCCAGGGTGGGCTTGCCCTGGTCAACGTGGCCGCCAGCATGCTGTTCGGCGGCATTTCCGGCTCCTCCGCATCGGACACGGCATCGATCGGTTCCGTGCTGATCCCGGAGATGGAAAAGCGCGGTTATCCGCCCGCGTTCGCCGCCGGCATCACGGTCGCTTCTTCGACCATGGGCATGATCATTCCGCCCAGCATCCCGATGGTGCTCTACGCGGTGGTCGCGCAGGAGTCCGTGGGAAGGTTGTTCCTTGCGGGAGCCATCCCGGGTCTACTCATTGGATTGTTGCAACTGGGGATCGCGTTGGCGGTGTCGCGGCGTCGCGATTACCCGCGGGAGGCCGTCGCCCGCGGCTGGCGCCATGTGCTGGAAGAGACAGCTCGGTCGGGTCCGGTCCTTGCGATGCCGCTCGTGATCGTCGGTTCGGTCGTTCTTGGAGTGGCGACTGCGACCGAGTCGGCGGCACTCGGCGTCGTCTATGCCCTCGTCGTTGGTTTCGCACTGACGAGAACGATGACGGTGGGCGGATTTCGCGAGTGCTTGCGTCAGGCCGTACTCACCAGCGCCAAGATCATGATGATCATCGCGTTCTCGCAAGTGTACATCTGGATTCTGGCTTTGGAGCGAATCCCGGAGGCGATCGCCGCCTCCGTCACCGGACTTGGTTTGGGGCCGCTCGCGACTTTGTTGGTCGTTGAGGCGATCGTTCTCGCGGCCGGCACTATCATCGACGTGAGCCCCGCGATCCTGCTCCTGACGCCCGTCTTCCTGCCCGCCCTCTCGGCCGCGGGCGTCTCGCCGATCCAGTTCGGCGTCATCCTCGTCTCGGGGTTGGCCGTCGGAGCTTGCACGCCGCCGGTGGGGAACTGCCTCAATGTATGTGCTGCGATTTCCCGTCTTGGAATCGGATCGATCTTCCGCGGCGCCACGCCCTTCTTGGCCGCCAACGTCGCGGTCATGCTGATCTGCACGTTCTTCCCGCAAGTCGTCCTATGGCTGCCGTCATTGCTGATGGACTAGCGACGCGAAATGAGGTGGCGCTCCGCGAAGTCCAAGAATTGATTCCAATCGTAAGGCTCGATGGAATGCCCGCCTTCACGGACGTGATACCCCACATCGCCGTCCGCTATGGGTTGTCCAGCGAGAGGCTGCTCGGGGGATTCGAGTCCTCGCTTTCCCAGCAGCTTGTAGACTTCGCTTGCATGGTAGGCCGACAGGTATTCTCCGCGAGGGTCGGCCCACGTATCACCGGTTGCGCTGTGCACGTAGATTGGACGCGGTGCGACCAACGCTAAGAGCATGTGTTGGTCCACGGGCAGATCGTCTTCCTGATTGACGAACTTCCACGCGTTTCGGCTCAGCCAGTAGGGAAATCGAGTCACCATCTTCTCGAGCGTTTCGCCGAACCGTCGACGCCACAGCGCGGCGCCGGCACAACCGGATTGCGCCGAAATGGCCATGGCGAAACGCTGGTCTTGCGCGGCCGTCCACAGGGCCGCCTTGCCCATCTTTGAGTGGCCCATGACCGCCACGCGCTCGTGATCGACGGTCTCATCGGTCACGAGGAAGTCGAGCGCTCTGGATCCGCCCCACGCAACGGCTGAGAGTACGCCCCACTCGCTCGCTTTGGGAAAGCTCTGGCCCGGTTTGTAGAACAGAGGGTGAATGCCGTCTCTGAATTCCACCTCGTTGTGGCCGACGAGATCTTGTTGATAGACCACCACGAGCGCCAACCCACGATCCAGGATGTCGCCCAGCGGCCAGCCGTTGCGTAGCCGGCCGGATGCGGCGGAGTGGGGAGCGAACCTCTCTGATCGGGGGTCGTCGAAGCTGTGCTTTAGCAATGCCGGAACCGGTCCCTTCCGTCCGTTGGGCGTGAAGACGAGAATGAGCATTTCCGCTGAACCGTTCTTGTTCTGGAAGCGTATCCTCACATCGCGGCGGGTCGCTGTTCCTTGGAGGAGGTCGCGATCGGTTCGCACGGTCTCGTAGGTGGTCTCAATTGGACTTGAAGGAGAGGGAGTGCGCCCGTAGATGAGGTTGCTGAACAGGGATAGAATTTGCGGCCTGCGCTCGTCAAACCACTGCGCGGCGGTCTGGACGCGTTTCCCCTCGGCAGTTACCAACAGCGGCGGCAATTCGTACGCCGGGACCGAGCTTTCGTCGTAGACGACGTTGCGGTCATCTTCCTTCCGTTGGGCCCAGCCGGATGCGGCCAAACAGACGGTCAAGCAACAGACGGCGATGATGCGGAGAGGAATGGTCACTGTCGTTCCTAGTTCAGCCAAGGCCGATGAGTACTTGGTTCCTCGACGGCGTCACCGTCCGTCCGGGGGTATTTTTCGAGTTCGGGATCGCGACGGACTACGCCCGCGTCGTGCTCACGGGCAATGTCCAAGATCTCAGCAAGAACCTCCGGGTGCGAGTCGGCGATATTGTACTTCTCCGATGGATCCTCGTCGACGTTGAATAGGAGCGGCGAACTGTGAACTGTACGGTTGGTGTCTGCGACGTAGGACGTTTCGGTTATGAAGTGCGCCTTATACGGCCCCTTGCGGATAGCGTAGAGCTCGTCTCGACGGTAGAAGATCATCTGGTCGCGAGGGCTCGCGGTCTTGCTCTTCAAGGTCGGGCTCAGGTCGACGCCGTCGATTACCACTCCTTCGGGTAGATCGGCGCCGGCAAAAGCGGCGATCGTCGGCAGCAGATCGATCGAGGAACCGATCCCATGGACGACTCCCGGCTCGACGGAGCCAGGCATCCAGAAGATGGCCGGTACGCGCATGCCGCCTTCCCAGGTGGTCGCCTTTCCGTCGCGGAGTAGGCCGCTCGATCCGCTGTGTTGCAGCATCTTGAGCCACGGACCGTTGTCCGACGTGAAGACGACCAGCGTGTTCTCTTCCAAGCCCAGTTCGCGGAGAGTGCTCACCACCTGGCCGACGCTCCAGTCGATCTCTTGAATGACGTCGCCGTAGAAGCCTCGGGCGCTCCTACCCAGAGCTTCTTCGGATGCGAACAACGGGACGTGCGGCATGGAGTGCGCCAGGTAGAGAAAGAAAGGCGAGTCGGCGTTCTGGCGAATGAACGCTACAGCCTCCTCGGTGTAGCGCTTGGTGATGTTGTGCTGGTTGGCAGGTCGCTCGATCTCCTCTTCGTCGCGCATGAGCGGGACGTCCCAATTCTCGATGTCGGGTTCCGCGAAGAATGTCTCAAGCCGCCATCCTCCGACCGCGTTCATGTCGTTGCTGTACGGGATGCCGAAGTAGGAGTCGAAGCCCTGCGACATCGGCAAGTACTCCGGCAGGTGCCCCAGGTGCCACTTGCCGATCGCGGCTGCGGCGTAGCCCTTCGGCTTGAGCACGTCTGCAATGGTGACCTCATCAGCGGGCAATCCGCCAAAGGAGTCGGGGAAGAATACGCGTCGACTTCGGCTGATCGGCTGCACGCCGTTCCTGATCGGCAATCTGCCTGTCAGCAGCGCCGCGCGACTAGGGGAACAAACTCCTGCTCCGGCATAGAAGCTCGTCCAGCGCTGGCCTTCGGCGGCCAACTGGTCGAGATGTGGAGTTTGAATCGTCGGGTGGCCGTAGCTTTCCAGGTCGCCGTAACCGAGGTCGTCGGCGAGTATAACGACGACATTTGGGCTTGCCTCGCTCCTATCGTCGACGGTCGGATCGGCACAACCGGCCAGCACAGCGAGCAGGACCAGCGTCGTTCGATTCATATGCCAATGTTCTCCCCATCACTCAGTAACGGCACATTGTAGACTGGCAGGACTCCTGATGTCGTCTTCATCGAATACTGCGCCGGTCGCCCTGGGCCTGATTGGGGCGGGCCTGATTGGACGGCGTCACGCGCAGATGATGGCGAGTGAGCCTTCTTGCAGTTTGGCGGGGATTGCGGATCCGTCTCCGGCGGCAGAGTCGCTTGCCGGCGAGCTGAACGTGCCCTGGTTCGCCTCGCACGCAGCGCTGCTTGACCGCAAAGACCTGGCCGGGGTCGTGATCGCCTCGCCGACGCATCTGCATGTTCCGATCGCTTTGGACTGTGTCCGTCGCGGGATTTCTGTCTTGGTTGAAAAGCCGGTTGCGGGTTCTGTGAGCGAAGGTCGAACTCTGGCGACGGCGGCAGCCGCGGCTGGTGTTGACGTTGCCGTTGGTCATCATCGGCGTTTTTCCCCTGCCGTCGGCGTCGCCCGGGCTCTTCTCCGCGACGGCGCCATCGGACGACTGATCGCAGTCTCCGGCATCTGGTCCCTCCGAAAGCCAGACGCCTACTTCGCGGAAGCGTCTTGGCGCTCGCAGAGCGGCGGCGGTCCGCTGCTCATCAATCTGATTCACGACGTCGATCTACTGCGCTATTGCTGCGGCGAGGTCGAGAGCGTCTGCGCGGAGATCAACAGCATCGAACGCGGTTTCGCGGTCGAAGATAGCGGAGCCGTCACACTACGCTTTGCTTCAGGCGCGCTGGCAACGATTGCGTTTTCCGACGCCGCGCCGTCGCCCTGGAACTGGGAGGGCTCGGCGGGCGATACGCCGTTCGTCCCCCCGACGCTTGAGAATTGCTACCGGTTCCTAGGCTCGACCGGTTCGCTGGAGTTCCCGCAACTCGCGGTCTGGCGTCATGGCGAGGGACGTGAGGCAAGTTGGACGGAGCCGCTTCACAAGGTTCCACACGAGGCAAGCGTGGGCGACGCGCTCGGTGACCAGCTCCGGAGTTTTTGCCTCGTCGCGCGGGGGGAATCGGCTCCGGTTTGCTCGGCCGGAGACGCGTTGGCCAGCCTGGCGGTTCTCGAGGCGGCTCGGGAATCGGCCCGGGTCGCGAAGTCCGTGGCCCCGGCGGCGATCTAAGTTCTGCAGGCGCTGAGCGGTCGTCGCGAAGACACTCCGAGAGATTGCGGCGCGTCCATGGCCGGAGAGTCGAGCCAGCGAGTAGAATTGGTCTGCCATGTCCAAACCGCTCAAACTGATCTTTCTCGGCGCCTGTTTGGCGACGCTGCTTGGGGGGCAGCCCTTGGTTGAGCTCGATGAGCCGGTTGCTCCGCCGGAGTGGGCGCTCGCCGAGCGGGAATTGCTCCAGGTCGCCTCTGACGCGACGGAGGTGTTTTCGGCGCGATACGTCGATGATCGCGGATACCTGAAGTGCGTCGAGCGGTGGGGCGGCAACGACGGCCCGGACGACGCGATGGAGAATTTCGGCGGCTGGACGTTGCTCTATGCGTTGGGCGGCGACGAGAGCGTACTGGAGCGGTATCACCGCGCCTGGGAGGGCCATCTCAAACAGTTCACGAGCGCGAAGGCTCCAGGCATCGAGATGGCCGAGCGGGGAATGTACTGGCGCGAGTTTGTGACTGCTTTCGACTGGGAGCACACCGGCGAAGCGCTGGCGGCCTTCAACCTCTATGCGTTGGCCCGTCCCTCGGACGAGCGCTACCGAGAGCGCGCCGTCCGGTTCGCGGACTTCTATACCGGCGCCGACCCGCAAGCGGACAACTACGATCCTGAGCATCGTCTGATCAAGAGCATCCAGAACGGAAGTCGCGGGGCGAAGGTCACGACCGCATCGGAGATGGACTGGGGCGGCTTGCCGGTCGATGGAGCGCCGGAGCGGCTCACTCGGTACTCGACCGCCTCAAACATCAAGGGCGACCACCCGCTCAACCTTTGCACGACGGCGCTGGGATTCAATGCTTATCTGCTGAGCCGAGACGAGCATTTTCGAGAGTGGGCGCTTGAGTACGCGAATGCTTGGCGTGAACGGGTCTACGCCAACGACGGCAACATTCCGACCAACATCGGTCTCGACGGAACGATTGGAGGCGAGTGGGACGGCAAGTGGTACGGCGGCGTGTTCGGCTGGGACTTTGATCCGGAGTCGGGGTCTCGCAACTACTTCATCCGCGGAGCGCGAATCGGCTTCGGGGTCGGGCTTCTGCTCAGCGGGGACCGAGGCTACATGGAGCCGCTGCGTCGCCAGATCCGCAACTTATATGCAGTGAAGCGCGTGAAGGACGGGCGCACGCAATTGCCGAAGAAGTACGGGGACGAAGGTTGGTACGGCTACTCGGGAAGCGATCACCGCGACGTCCAGCGGGACATTTATCTGGCGACGTTCGATCGTACGGATCTAGAGGGGCTGGAGCACGACCCTTGGATGCGTTACTTGCGGGGCGAGAACGAATCGTATCCGCTCGATGCGTTGCGGGGAGATCTCAACGGCGTTCGGAAAAGGGTGGAAGGCATGCGCGCCGACGAGTCGGTCGATTATGAGCGGACGTCGGACTATCCGCAGCGGTTCAATCCGGCGCAGGTCGAGTCGCTCGTGAACCTGGCGCTCGGCGGCAACGCTCCGGGGCGCTCGGGCAACGTGCTGCACAGTCGCTTGTTCTACCTGGACCCTTCGCGAGGCCGGGCGGGGCTTCCCGATCAGGTGGCGGCGTTGGTCGAGAAGATTACTCCGCGGGGAGTGCGGGTGCGGTTAGTGAATCTCGACGACAAGGAGGCGAGGGAGGTGCTGGTTCGCGCGGGCGCCTATGGAGAGCATCAGTTCGAGAGCATTGGCGGAGAGAGTGCGGACACGAACTCGTTTCGCATCCGGCTGGCGCCCGGTTCAGGCGGCGTTCTGGAGCTTGGCATGAAGCTGTTTGCGAATCAGCCGACCGCGCCGACCCTGTAGGCTCAATCCTGTGACGGCACGACTCGCGAGCTCAGCGATCCGATGGAGCGTCGTGGTGACGCTCTGCGCGGGCAGCGCTGTAGCCGCTAGTCCGCAGGACGAGTTCGCGGCGCTCTACTTGGAGGCCTACGAACGACGCGCCCGGGAGCTGGGCCCGGAGAGCGAGCGAAGCATCCGGGCGTTGCGAGACTACGCAACCCTCCTGCTGGCCCAGGACCGGGGGAGCGAGGCGCTCCGGCGTCTCCAGACTCTGGTGGAACTCGCTCCTACCTCTGAGCACGTGGTTCTTCTGGCCGAGGCGCATGTAACGGAGGGCGACACGGAGGGGGCCGAGGCGCTTCTGGGCCGGGCTCTGGAGCAGCGTCGGGAGCCGGAGACCTTGTTGCGGCTGGCGGAGGTGCTGGAGGCGCAGGCTCGATGGGACGAGGCGGAGAAGTACTACGCGGAAGCCGTGGAGGAGCGACCGGCGGCGGGAGCGCTCGTCCGATTAGCTGCTTTGCTTGAAGCCCGCGGAGCTTCGGCGCAGGCGGAAGCCGGCTACCGTCAAGCGCTTGCTTTGCAGATCTCCGCGCAAGGAGAGATTCACCCGGAGACCGCCGCGATTTTGAACAACCTGGGGCTGCTCGTCGCCCGCGAGGGACGACCGGATGAAGCTGCGACACTCGTGCTGAGGGCGCTTGCGGCTTACGAGGAGACGGTCGGGATCGAAACGCCCGAGGCCGCTGCGACGCTCGACAACCTGGGCAACATTCTCCGCGAGCGGGGTAAGTTTCCAGAAGCTGAGCGGCTGCTGCGCCAAGCGCTGGAGGTCAAGACGAGCACGCTGGGTCCGGAGCACGCGGATGTAGCCGTTACGCTCAATAACTTGGCCGGCGTGCTGCATCTCACCCGGCGGTTGAACCAAGCGGAGCCCTTGTATCGACGTGCGCTCGGGATTCAACAGTCGGCACTTGGTGAGCAGCATCCCGACGCCGCCGAAACGCTCTACAACCTCGGCCACCTGCTCAACCAGCAGGGCAAGCTGACGGAGGCGCGATCTGCATTCAGCGAAGCTCGTGACATTCGCACGGCTGCGTTTGGCGGCGACGATCCGTTTGCCGCGGAGATTGAAGCGATTCTGAGACGACTAGCGTCGCGGAACTAACAGATCGTCCGACTCATACACGCCGATCCAATGGTTGGTAAACGTGAGGTGCTCGTGGGGGCGCGCCTTGGGCATGTGGCAGGAAGTGCAATCGGCCTGAGTCCGCTCGCCGCAGGCCGCTGCCGGTTCGAGGTTGTCGCCGGAGTGACAACTCAGGCATTGGGTTCGATAGTGAGCCGTGTCGTCTCGGCGGACGCGGTCGTGCGGATTGTGGCAGTTCATGCAGGTCAGCTTCGCGCTCTCTACAAAGCAAGCACTCTGCGTCAGATAGACCGGTTGATGGCGCACATTCCAAGGGTCTTGGTAGTCTACGTCGGATGGTTCGGCGGCCGGCGGGCGATGGCACGAGCCGCATCGGTCGATGAGTCCCTCGGGCGACAAGCGGCTGGGGTTCTCGATCAACGGCCGGGCGGCTTCCACGTCGCCGGAGGCTATGGCCGCTACATGCGCGGATCCGGGGCCGTGGCATGACTCGCAGCGCACGCCGAGTTCGGCGGGCACGATCTCAAACTGCTCGCCGAGAGCGAGCGGGCCGGTCGAGTGACAACGAAAGCAGCGGAGGATCTCTGACTGGGGAGAGAAGGTCTTGTAGCGAACGCCAAGCGCCTGGCCCAAGTCGTCGGCGTCGACGCCTTGGTGGCCGGGGGTGACGGCGTATCGACCGGGACCGGAGTAGTAGCTCCAGTGGTGTTCTATGTACGAATCTTCGTCGACCCTTGAAACCAAGGTGACGGCCTGGTCTCCGGCTCCGAACGCCCAGTCGACGGGCATCGTCTCTGATTCGCTCGCGTTGAGCGCATCATGAGCGCGGACGACTAGGTTCGACTCTTCGGCGCCGATTTCGAACTGAAAACGTCCGTCGCGGACGATTTCCCGCGGCGGCGCCAACTGCTTGGCTACACGGTGCTCGAGCGGCCGGGCGAGCGAGAGGGCGTGGGCCGAGGCATTGTGCAGCTTGGCCTGTTCGGCGTGGCAGCCGGAGCAAGCGGCCGCTCCGACGAACTCCGGGTCTGCCGCAGCGGCGCCCGAGGCGGCCGCGAAGAGCAGAGTTACGATGATGCTAAGGCTTCGGAGCATGCGCGATGACCCTATAATACGGGCACTCCGTCGCCGAATGCGTATCTCGACCACAGCGCCCGTGCCGGCCGCTGCCTTTCTACTCCTTGTTGCTCACGCGAGCGCGGATGCGGCCGGTCCCGAACCCCGGCTCGTTTGGTCCGGCGCGGAGGTATCGGCCTTGGGCGCGCCGACTGGGGACGGCCGACGGTTGACGATTGTGGACCGGTCGACGGGCGACCTAGCGCTGCGAGGGCTGGTCGACGACGACCGGTTGAGAATCACGGACTCCGCGTCGACGGACGAGTTCGCGTATTTTTCCGTCCCCTCTCGCGATGGAGGTCGGGTGGCCTACGCCTGGCTGAATGCGGAGGGCTTTTATGAGTTGCGCGTGGCGGACGTGGCTTCGCCGGGTACCTTTCGGACGGTCTACAGGAACTCGGAAGCCGGCTTTGTGCAGCCGTGTGCGTTCTCACCGGACGGCGAGCAGATCTTGACGCTGCTTTTTCGCCGGGATAACGTCAGCCAGATCGCGCTGATCTCGGCGGAGGACGGCACGACGCGCACGCTGAAGTCGCTGCAGTGGATCTACCCGAAGCGGATGGATCTGTCGCCCGACGGCAAGTACGTGGTGTACGACAACTTGTCCGACCGGCACGCCGACGAGCGCGACGTGTATGTGTTGGCGATCGACGGAAGTCGAGAAACGCGCTTGGTCTCCGGGCCGACGAACGATCTGTTTCCTCTTTGGTCTCCATCCGGCGATGCGGTGCTCTATTCGAGCGACGGCGCCGGGGAGCCGGGCCTGTGGTCGGTCCCTGTGGTCGACGGCGAGGCCGCAGGCGAGCCCAAGCTGGTGCGGCCGGAGATGGGTCGTTTCCTACCCCTCGGCGTCAGCGATGCGGGCGATCTTGTGTACGCGCTGCGCACCGGGGGATCGCGACTGGCGGAGATGCGGCTCGACGGAACTGACCGTCAGCCGATGTTCGCCGACAGCGTGGAGGCGGACCGCTTTGCTCCCAGCTATGCTCCGGACGGATCGGCGGTCGCTTACTTGGCGAGGGTGAGTTCCGAGAACTACGGCGAGGCGCACCGCGCGGTCGTCGTGCGGAGTTTGCCGGGCGGGAAAGAAGGAGAGGCTCCCGACCGAATGGCGCACGTCGAGAAACTGGCCTGGGGACCGGGCGGCAAGGGGCTCGTTCTGCAGGGCAGCGATCGACGAGGTCGCGCCGGGCTGTTCTTCTTCGACCTGGAATCCGGGCGCACGGAAGCTTTGGCGATCGATGAGAGAGCTGATTTCAGAGGAACTCCGGGAGTGCTTCTCAAGGACGGGGCGGCGTTGATCGCTAGGGGCAAGGAGCTGATTCGAGTCGGCCCGGAAGCGTCCGAAGAGAAGCCGGTTGCGTCGTTCGAGGCGCGTCTCGATCTGTTGACGCTCGCTCCCGGCGGAGAGCGACTGGCTCTGGCACAAGTCGGCGCAACCCATTCGGTTTGGATTTCGACAAGCTCCGGTGAGAACGCGCGGAAGATATTGGACCTGCCCTCGGGAGAAGTGACCGGCCTGAGCTGGAGCGGGAACGACGAGGTACTGGTAGGCACGCGCGGCTCGAACGGAGCGCGGCTGTATGTGGCGGCCGCGGCCGGCGATCGGCTACAGCCTGTCCCCTCCCCGAAAGATCGACTCCCCGGCATCAGCGCTCACGGCGGCAAGGTTGCATTCGCCCACGGAGGGGAGCGGGAAGAAATCTGGATACTGGAACATGCGGCGACTCCGCGATAGTTTGCTTTTGTGCACGGCGGCGATGACGCTGACGGCGGGCGACGTTCCGCTCGGGCTGGATGCGTACATGCCGGTCCCGGAAGAGAATCCTCTGACCCGTGAGAGCGTCGAACTCGGGCGCAAGCTCTTCTTCGATCCGAAACTTTCGCGCGACGACTCTGTTTCCTGCGCGACCTGCCACGATCCGGAACTCGGGTTCACCGACGAGCATCCGGTGGCGGTCGGCGTGGACGGACAGAAAGGGACGCGCCGGACTCCGCGACTCATCAATCGAGGATATGGGCGGTCGTTTTTTTGGGACGGGCGTGCGGACACCTTGGAGGAACAGGTGGTGAAGCCAATCGAGAACCCGATCGAGATGGACCTGGCCATGAGCGCACTGGTCGCCCGCCTGGAGTCTTCGAGCGAGTATGAGGCGCTGTTCGAGGCGGCCTTTGCGCGGAAGCCGGACTCGGAGACGATCGCTTGGGCGCTGGCTTCCTACGTGCGCTCGATCGTTTCCGGCGATTCGCCCTATGACCGATTCGTGGCGGGTGAGGTCGATGCGCTGGACGAGCAGCAGAGGCGCGGCCTGGAGATCTTCCGGGGTAAGGGGGCCTGCACGGTCTGTCACTTGGGGCCGAACCTTGCCGATGAGGAGTTCCACAATACCGGCGTCGGTTGGCAGGACGGCGCGACGAGCGACGTGGGGCGGCAATCGGTGACGGGGGCGCGAAGAGATTTGGGGGCGTTCAAGACGCCGACGTTGCGGGAGGCCGCGGTGAGCGGACCGTACATGCACGACGGCAGTTTGGAGACGCTCGAAGACGTGGTGGATTTCTACGATGAGGGCGGTGAGCCGAACCCGGGGCTCGACCCCGACATGGAGCCGCTCCATCTGACTGAGCAGGAGAAGGGGGATCTGGTCGCCTTTCTTCGGTCTCTCAACGGCCAAGTTCGCGAAGGGGGCCGGGGAGTGCGAACCGCCCCTCAATAGGCGCGGTGGGTCACGTAGGTCGTTTCGACCGGAAAATCTTGGTCGCAGCGAATCCGGAGGACCACCTCGAATGAGAGCGGGAGGGACCCGTCAGGGAGTCGAATTCTGTCGACCATCTCCTGTGCTAGTTCCGGCCGCGTTACAAACTCGGTTGCGGCCCAGGTTCCTGTCCCGTCGTTGCTCGCGAACACGGTTACCCAACCGGGGCCGGAGGCATTCGGGTATCTGGCCACGACGGCATGGACCAACTCGGTGGCGCCGTCGATGACGACCTTCTCAAAGAACGCGGGCTCTCCGTCCTTCGGCCCCAGGTTCTCGATCCCCTCCGGCACGACCCGGAAATTGCGCTCAAAGGCTCCGGCTTCGATGTGGCGATTGAATTTGGGGGCTCCAACGTAGACGACGTTGGATCGCTTGGCCTCATCCCACGAAAGGAACGGACTTCGAACGATCGACACCTCCTGGCCCGCCGCACCGAGACTTCTTCCGACCAGAAACGCCCCGATGGCCTCTCCTACGCCCGCATAGTTGTAGACAGCGTGGGGCTGGGAGTTTCCGCCGATCGCTTCTCGTAAGACTTCCAAGCCTGGAACATCCTCTGTCGGGGGCCACTCATTGACCGTCGCCTGGCGGAGGTAGGTGGTGGAGAGCCTGTCGTCGGAGGGCACCCGGATGAACATCGCCACGCCTAGAGAAAGCGTGGTGGGGAGAGCACTGTTTAGATAGGGGGCCCAGAACTCCTGCATCGCGGGGGTAAAAGCCGGCTTCTGGTCGGCCACGCGGGCGGGGCCGACGGCCCACGGATAGAACACGACTAGGGCGAGCAAAACAGCCAAGACGAGAGCGGCGATTCGCCAGGGGTTGGAGGGAGCCGACAGAAGCGACGCCGGCTCGGGCTCCGGCGATGCGCCTGGCGAGTTCTCCGCGGCTTGCTCCTCGCGGTCGACGAAGCGGAGAGCAAACTGCCGTTTGGGAAGTTCGATCAGGATCCCGTCGTCTGCGCCCTCCGTCTCAAAATAGGTCGCCAGGCGCTTGCGCAGGCGACTGACCTGCACCCGCACGGACGGGTCAACCTGCGGGTCGTAGTCGGAAGCCCGACCGAACGCCTCCACGCCGATCGTGTACTCCTTGAGCTCATCCGAGTCGCCGGAAAGAGTCCTCTCGCCCAAGTACTCTAGGAGCTTTCTGGAGGATGTGGAGCCCCGAAAGGTGTCGCTCTCGATGATCTTAGCGATCTCATCCCGGTAGATACCGGCAGTGTGCAGAACGTAAGGCACGAGGGCATTATACATATTGTCTTCAACAACCTAGAGATTAGTTACATACTGTTACCGCCTGTTTCTTGACCGTCGGGCACGAACCGTCTATCATTTCGAGGCTCGCTCGTTCCAGCGTTCGTGCGGAACTAGATGAGAGCGGGCGTGTTTCAGCGCCCGGTTTAGGGGTTGGTCTTTAGAGCCAATTTCAGGACACAGAGACTGAATTGAATAGGTTTGAGGGGTCCATGTATCGACTACTGAGTATTCCGCGACTGCTGGCAGTCGCGACGGCGATAGCTTTGTTCACCATCCCGGCTGCGGCGCAGGATCTGCGCGGTCAGGTCCAGGGCGTGGTCAGCGACACTTCCGGTGCGGTCATTCCGGGCGCGAAAGTCACGCTAACGAATGTCAACACCAATACCTCGGCGTTGGGCGAAACCAACGAAGCGGGGATCTACCTGTTCGACTCCGTCCTTCCCGGCACGTATGAACTCGGCGTGGAAGTCGAAGGCTTCCGCAGCTTCCTGCAGAAGAACATCCTGGTGCAGACGCGCGCGGATATTACGGTCAACGCGGCGATGGAGATCGGCGCTGTTGCTGAGACGGTGACGGTTGAGACGGCCCCGGTCGCCGTCAAGTTCAACTCCACGACCATGGAGACGACGCTTGACACCAAGATGGCGAACGAACTGCCGATCATTCACCGCAATCCCTTCCTGCTCGCGCAGTTGGATCCGGCCGTGAACTATCGCGGCGGCGCGGAGACGAGCCCCTATCATCACTGGGCGGCGAGCCAGATGGACGTGGGCGGCAATACCGACCGTAAGAACAACATCCTGCTCGACGGCGTACCCCAACTCGTGGGCGCCAAAGGCACCTATGTTCCGGCGATGGACGCCGTGAGCGAAGTGAACGTGCAGCAGAACTCGGTGGACTCTGAGTACGGCCACTCGGCGGGCGGCATCATCTCCGTGCAGATGAAGGGCGGCACCAACGACTGGCACGGCACGGCATACTACTTCGGGCGCAACCCGGCGCTGAACGCACGGCCGAACCCGCTGAACGGGCAGAAATCCGTTGTGCGACGCAATGTTTGGGGCGTCACGTCCGGCAACCCGCTGATCAAGAACAAGCTGTTCAACTTCTTCGCCTACGAAGGCCAGAAGACGAGTGAGCCGCGTTCGACGGCGCTTACGCTACCCACGGCTGCCGAGCGCAACGGCGACTTCTCCAACAGCATGAACGGTGGAGGCGGACTTCGTGCGATCTACGATCCGTTCACGACCCAGATTACCGGCTCGAACACGTCGACGCGCGACCAGTTTGTCAACAACACGATTCCGACCCAGCGCATCGATCCTACGTCGCGAGTGCTGATCGGCAACCTATGGGATCCGAACAACGCGGGCGACAATGCCAGCGGCCGGAACAACTTCCGCAACACGTTCCCGCAGACGTTCGAGTACTACAACTTCTCGAACCGCACGGACTACAACGTCAACGACAACATTAAGGTCTTCGGTCGGATCAGTCGCATTCATACCACGCAGGCGGATCCCGATTTCACCGGAGGCTCGCCGCTACAGCGCAAAGCCGGCAGCGCGCGGAACACTTGGCAGACGTCAGGCGACGTGGTCTGGACCATCAATCCCACGACCGTATTCAATGCGCGCGGTTCCTGGTCGAAGATCAACGATTCGTTCGACGCGCCAGATGTTGAGATCGGCGAGGCTGGACTGCAGCAGCTGTGGTCGGGCAACAACTGGTACGCCTCCCACGTGCGGGACATCCCGAAGATCTTCCATCCCGAAATCGACGTCCGCGCCGACAGCCGTTCGCGCTTTGGTCGCTCCGGATTCTGGTTCCAGGTTCCCAAGACGTACAACTGGGACCTGAAGCTCTCGAAGATCAAGGGCAAGCACAACCTGAAGTTCGGTCACCAGTACCGCGCACAGCGGGTGGAAGCGGCGCGTCCGCGCGGCATGCTGTTCCGGTTCAACGCGAACGAGACGGCCGACACGATCTTCGCGCCGAATACGGGGCAGGTCGGTCATGCTTGGGCGTCGATGATGCTCGGGACCGTCAGCAACCAATCGAGCCGAGTACAGACGGTACCGGTCAACCGACCGAACGTGGATGTCTTCGGATTCTACGTGCAGGACGACATCAAGCTGACGCAACGGGTCACTTTGAACCTGGGCTTGCGCTACGAGTACGAGACCCCGATGCGCGATCCGGAAGATCGCCTGTCGCGGTACATGGACTTGAACGCCGCCCTTCCGGGCGTGTCCGACAACATGGGCGTGTTCCCGACGGAGGCGTTGGCTCTGCGCAACTCTCCGGTGGCCATCAACGGCGCCTGGCGTTTCACCGACTCGAACAACCGGGGCACGTGGAATGCTCAGACGAACGTCTGGCTGCCTCGCGCGGGCATCGCCTACCGGTTGGACGACCGCACGGCGTTGCGCATCGGATATGCGCGCTACGCCGTCCCGCCGCTGCAGAACCGCGATATGGTCGCGATCCTCGGGTCGACTCCCTATCCCGGCTTCACTGCGACGACCAACCCCTTGAGCCCACTCGAGGGCGTGCCGAGATCGTTGTTCTCCGATCCCTTCCCGAGCGGCGGCGAGAATGCTAACCCGTTGATTGAGCCCTTCGGAAAGCGGTTCGGGGAGTACGCAGTCGTCGGCGGCAGCGACGGTGTTCCGTTTGACCAGAACCTGAAGACCGGCATTAACGACCGCTTCAACTTCACGTTGCAGCGCGAGCTGGTGAGCCGGATCGTGATGGACGCGACGTTCTTCATGAACCTCGGTCACAACCACTCGCGTGACATCAACCTGAACTTGACGGATCCGCGCATCGGATTCACCAACGGTTCGGCGCTGAACGCACGCGTCGACAATCCGTTTTTCGGAGTCCCTCAGGAGTTCTGTCCGGGATCGCTTTGCAACAACCGTCAGGTGTCGGTCGGAAGCCTTCTGCGACCCTACCCGCACTACGGCAATATCAACCTACAGGGCACCGGCTTCCGCAACGAGCGCTACAAGGCGTTCCAGTTGAAGCTGCAACGGCCGTTTGCCAACGGGTTCAACTTCTTGGTCGGTTACAACTACAGCGTCGGCCAGAACGAGAACTTCTATGACGACGTCGATCACTTCGATCGCAACCTCACCTTCCAAAAGGATGCTCAGAACGGTCAGAAGCTGACCATCGCCAGCATCTACGAACTTCCCTTCGGCAGGGGACGTCAGTTTGGGCGCAGCATGCCTAAGGCTATGGACTACGTGCTTGGCGGATGGTCGTTGAGCGGTATCTACACGTACCTGAGCGGCGAACTTCTCAACTTCGCCGGGACTCCCGCGTTGTTGAGCGGCGATCCCAAGATCAGCAACCCGACGCGCGACCGCTGGTTCAACACCGACGTGTTCGAGCGTCAGCCGGCCTTCACTCGTCGGAACAATCCTTGGATCATTGACGGGTTCCGCGGACCCGCGTTCCGCAACCTCGACATGACGATCAACAAGAAGGTCGACATCACCGAGCAACTGGCTCTGGAGCTGCGCATGGAGGCGTACAACCTCACCAACAGCTTCATGGGCCGCAACCCGGAGCTCAACCCGACCTCCGGCTCGTTTGGTCAGATCACTCGCCAACTCGCGACGCATTCCGGTCGCGAATGGCAGTACAGCGCCAGATTCATCTGGTAGTTGCACGCTGAGCCTTAACTGGGCCGCCGCTTCCGTGCATACGGGGCGGCGGCCTTTTTCTTTCTGGAGGTCCTAAGCTGAAAGCAATGCAGCGCGCAGCAACCGTGGCGATGACGTGGTGCGCCGCTATTGCGACGACATTGCCGGCGGTCGGACAGATCCGTTTTGAGGATCGGCGCGAGCAAGCAGGGGTCGACTTTGAGCACGCCGCGAGCAGGACCGAGAGCCGCTACCTGATCGAGACGATGGGCGCCGGCGTCGCTTTGTTCGACTTTGACGGCGACGGTCTGCTGGACATCTTCCTCGTCAACGGAGGACTGATCAACCGGGCCGCGCATGGGGTGAGGAGCGAGCGCGACGAGCCGGTGATGCAGAACCGCCTCTATAGGAATGTGGACGGCCATCGCTTTGAGGACGTCACCGGCGGGTCCGGGCTAGAGACCGCACCCGACGGACGCTACGGCATGGGCGTGGCGGTGGGCGACTTCGACAACGACGGCCTGCCAGACCTCGCCGTCACCGGTGTTGGAGCCGCCGCCGCCTATCGCAATTTGGGGAGCGGTCGTTTTGAGCGCGAAGAGCTTCCTGCGGCAGGCTGGGGCGCCAGCGCGGGATTCGCCGACTTTGACGGGGACGGGCGCCTTGAGCTGCTCATCACTCGCTACCTCGATTGGGATTTTTCTAAGCACATCGAGTGTTTGGAGCCGATACCGAGCTACTGCTCGCCGACGGAGCATGATTCCGTTAGCAACCTCCTGCTCCAACGCTCTTCGGCCGGTACGTGGGACGACATTTCCGCGGCGGCGGGAATTGCCGAGATCCAAGGTAAATCGCTTGGGGTCGCGTTCAACGATGCGGACGCAGACGGCGACATCGACGTCGTCGTTGCCAACGATTCTGAGCCGCAACAGTTTCTGGTGAATGACGGCCAAGGACGCTTCGTCGATGACGCTCTTCTTGCCGGACTCGCTCTCAATGAAGACGGCGGTCGGTACGCCGGGATGGGCGTCGACTTCCAGGACTACGACAACGACGGGACGCCCGATGTCGTGATTACGAACTTGGCCCGCGAGTTGTATGCGCTCTACGTCAACGACGGTTCGGGTGTGTTCGATTACCGCACGCGCCCCTCGGGGCTGGCGGGGATTACGGCGAGGATGTCTGGTTGGGGCATGCTGCTCGCGGATCTCGACCTGGACGGGTCGAAAGATCTGTTTGTGGCGCAGGGGCACGTACTGGACACGATCGCCGAGACGGACGGCGCGCTTGTCTACGAACAGCCGCCTCTGCTTGCGCGAAACGTGGGAGGACGCTTTGAGGATGTTTCGGCGTCGGCGGGAGCGGTGTTTCAGCGAGACGCATCTGGACGCGGCGCCGCGTTCGGCGACCTGGACAACGACGGCGACTTGGACGTCGTGGTCAACATTCTGGACGGCAAGCCCTTGGCCTTGTTCAACGAGACGCCGGTGGACGGACGTCGGGGCGTTGCGATTCGGCTGGTCGGGTCGGCTAGCCCGCGGGACGGCCAGGGCGCGGTGGTAACGATCCGTTCCCCTGACGGGATGGAGCAGCATCGCTTTGCCACGACCGCCGGCAGCTACCTCTCGGCCAGCGACTCCCGAGTGCATTTCGGCGTGGCGGGGAATGTGCTGGAATGGATTCGAATTCGATGGCCCAGCGGACAAACGCAGGAGTTGCGCGACGTAGAGGTCGACGACGTGCTTGTGGTGCGCGAGCCGTCCTCGCCGTAGTTGTTTCCCTCGTCGCCGTGACGGTCGCGGCGCAGACGCTTCCGCCCGACTTGCTGGCGTTGGCGAAGGAGGGCCTGGCCGCCAAGGAAGCGGGGCGTTATGAGGATGCCGCGCTGAAGCTGGAGGCTCTCACGCAGGCGCGTCCGGGATTTGTCCCGGCGCATCTCAATCTCGGCCTGGTACGGCACGAGCAGGGCGAGTTTGCGAAGGCGGCGAAGTCCTTCGAGCGGGCCCTGGAACTTTCTCCTTCGCTGCCGGATGTGCGGCCGTTGTTGGGTTTCGACCTCGTTCAGGCCGCACGATTCGCGGATGCGATTCCGGTCCTGGAGCAAGCTCGTCGCGAATCGCCGAAGGATCTATCCGTCGCCGCTCCCTTGGGCCTCGCCTACATGCGAGAGGGGCGTCTAGACGAAGCTTTGGGAGAGCTTCAGCGTGCGAGTACGGCCGCGCCGGATGATCCTGAGCTGTTGCGCGCCCTCTCCGAGCTTCAAGCCCGGCGGTCGACTTTGTTGCGCAGTCGGCTCCTCGCCAACGCGCCTCAATCGCCGGCGGCGCTGCACACGCGCGCCGAGGCGGCCGTGCTTGGCGGGCGATTGGGCGACGCGACGGTCCTCTATCGACAAACCCTGGAAGCCGCCCCGTCCCGACCAGGGGTTCGAGTTCCGCTGGGCGATCTCTACTTGGAAGCGGAGGACTACGCGGCGGCCGAGGACTTGTACCGCGAGGCGGCGCGACGGGAACCTGGATCGGCCCGGGCGCAGGAGCGATGGGGCGAAAGCCTCTTGTTGCTCGGCCGAGGCGAGGAGGCGATCCAGCCGCTGCAGACGGCTCTTCGAATCGAACCAGACCGGCTGTCCGCATCGTCTCTACTCGGGAAGGCTCTGGGCGACCTCGAACGATGGGCCGAGGCGGAGGCCGTGTTGCAGGCGTTGCTCGATGCCGGTCCTGATAGCGAATTGGCGGCACGGACGCACTACCAACTTGCGCATGTCTGCCGAAAGCTGGGCCGGGCCGCCGCCGCGCGAGATCACCTGGAGGCCTACGAGCGGCTGACGCGGACTCCGTAGGAGGGGCGGGCGGCGACGGCTACAGGGGCGACAACGGAGTCCAGCCGGGCGCGGAGACGGGGATGCTGAAGAGTTCGCCGCCGGCCGTGATGAAGAGGGTCTTCCAATCCGGGCCGCCGAACGCGCAGTTGGTTACCTCGTCGACCGGTACCGGTGCGAAGTCGATCAACCCGCCCTCGGGCGAGAGCACGTAGACGCCGCCTTGCTTCTTCGTCGTCTCAAAGGGAGGATTCGGATGGTTGAGTCCGCCGGCGACGAATAGACGGCCTGCTTGATCCATCTCCAGTCCGTCAGGGCCGCGACCGTCGCCCCAGTCGAAGATGCGCTTCTGGCTCGCGGGGGCGATGGAGCCGTCGGAGTCGAGTTCGAAACGCCACAGGGTCCGCGCGCCGCCGACGGTATTGTTGTTGTTGTCGGCGACGTAGAGGAACTCATCGCCGGGGGAGACCAACAGGCCGTTGGGTCGATCGACTTCATGGGTAATCACGCGGCGGACGACGCCGGGCGCGTCGACGCGATACACGCCCTCCACGGGCTCTCCAGAGGCGTCTCGGATTTCCATGCCCTTGCGAGAACCGTAGCGTGGGTCACTGAAGTAGATTCGCCCTTGCGAGTCGATTGTCAGGTCGTTGGGCGAGTTGAAGGCGTTGCCCCCGAAGCGGTCTGTGAGGATGGTGATCGAGCCGTCGAGTTCGGTCCGCGTCAGGCGTTTGCGTCGGGCTTCGCAGGCGTGGAGGCGGCCTTGACGATCGAACAGTAGGCCGTTGGCGCCCGCGTCTTCTCTGTAGGTGCTGACGACGCCTCGGGCGTCTCGCCTCGTGATGCGCCCGCCGCCGGTGAAGAGAAGTCCGAGCTCCGGATGCCAAACCGGTCCTTCTCCGGCGCCGATGGCCCCGTAGCTTGTCGGCGCGGCGCCAGCGGGGAACGGAGAGGCTGCGCGCAATGCGCTCGCTACGCCGCCGAAGATGAGAGTCCGTCGCGATAAGGCCATGGTCGTCAGGGTTAACGAGCGAGGATGGATTCGGCGTAGAGCAGGTCGCCGGTCAGCCCGTCGTAGTACTGGAAGATCGCCTGCGGGCGCGGATAGGCCACCCAGCGCGTGACGCCCTTCTCTTTGGGGTTCCTCCAGACGTTGTTGATGCGCACGACGCAGTAGAGGACGCGGTCGCGAAGCTCGACCGGGGTGTCGGGCAATACGAAGCTCGACCAGCGGATGTCGATCTTCCTTCCGTTGTACTCGAACGGTCCGTTGGGCAGCCTGTCGCCCTCGCTGTTGAGCGGATGCTGCACGGAGTTATGGGGCCCCGAGGCGAACTCCCAGACGTTGTCGGTGATTTGGATCGCGAAGCTATTGTGCAGATCGCCTGTGAGCACGAAGACGGGTTTGCCCAGCTGGTCCCAGAAATCGATCAGCTCATCGCGGTCTTTCTGGAAGACTGTCCACGCGTCGTCCTTGTTGCCGGAAGCGCCGCCTGCGCCCTTGTTGCCTCCGCGGTGGGGAATCGTGAAGTTCACCGACGAGACGACGAAGGTGAAGTCGGCGTCGCTCGCCCGCATCTCCTCGATCAACCATTCGCGCTGGCGGCGGCCGATCATCGAGCGGCCTTCGTTGAGGGGGTTGCGGACGTCGTGGCTCTCACGGTTCGAGCGGGTGTCGAGGAAATAGATGTCGACGTTGGAGACGCGCTTCTTGAAGTAGCTGCGGCGGCCGATCGAGTAGGTCTGCTTGCCGTCGGCTTTGGCCGGCGGGCGAATGCGTAGCCGGTTGCGGTCGAGGACTTCGACAATCTCATACACGCCTGCGTTCGGGTCGCCGCCCTCGGTTACGGAAGCGTCGCGTGGAGCTTCGCCGTCATTGCTACCCCAGTGCACGTGGAGGGTGAACGATTCTTCCAGCTTGAGTCGCGAGAAGTCGGCATTCGGGTCCGTGAGGACGTCGCTTCCTTCGGTCAAGCCGGCCTCGCCGTACACGATGTCTTGGGTGGGCGGGACTTCACTGGCCCAACCCACGTAGTCGTACCAGGCGGTGAGCGCCGTATCCCGAAAAACCGACTTGCGGTTGACTGTTCCGACCTCGCCGGACTCCACGACGTCGCTCAGGATTTCGTGGTCGTCAAAGGTGTAGTAGGACGGCACATAGCGATGCCAAGCAGCGAGGGGCTCGCCTCGGCGGAGAAAGGTCTTGAAGTTTTCCCATACGCCCACGACGTAGGGCATGAGGCGAACAGGACGCGGGGTCTGGTCTTGGTCGATGCCCACCTGATGTCGCCAATCTTGGACCGGGTACGTCCTGTCCTCTTCGTAGAGCCAGTCGCCGTTGAGGATGGCGAAGTCGACCTTGCTGGGTTCGTCGTCACGGATCAACTCGCGCCGCATGGTTTGGTAGGTCGGCAGACGGGGGCCGTAGGCGGTCCCGCCCATGGTTTTCTGGTTGTTGCCGGTGGCGAACTCGAAGCGGAAATTGAAGAGGCCTTCGGGATTTGTTTCCGCGTCGCGCATGAGGTCCGACGAGGGCAGCGTGTGGAAGTGCCCCATCAAGCGCGGTATGCCGAGCGGCTTTTCGTCGGTCGTCGCTTCGTAGTAGTACTTGGTTCCGGGCGTCAGGCCGTCGAGGAGAATCCATCCGGTGTAGTCGTTCTCAAGAGAGGTGCGAGCAGGGCCGGCGACGGAGTCGAGCGTATTGGGGGATGTCCCGTAGAAGACGCGAAAGTCGGCGGCTCGCGAGGTCCGAGCCCAGACTCCGACATGGTTGGAGGCGATCCGGCCAAGCATCGGTCCGTGCGTAATGTGGGGCTGCGTGGGGCCCTGTTGAGCGGAGATGCTCGCTGCGGCGGTGAGGAGAACGAGCACGAATCGACGCATGGAAACGACGGCAAGGGTAACATGGCGTCGCAACAAGCTGTTGACATAACTGGACTTAAATTCGATAATTCCAGCGGAAGTGGTGATGCGAGCCAGCTGTCTAGGGCTCTGTTTTGCGGCGGTGCTGCTGATGGGCGCTACGCCGAAGGAAGAGAAGACTCCTTCCGCCGCCCCAGCGTCTGTGGACCCCGCGGTCGGCTCGGACGTCCATTCCGACCTCTTCCGCCCGAAATCGAACGACGCGGGAGTGCGGACCGAGCGGCTGACCGCCGACTTGGAGGCTGCGGAGCCAGCGCCGGTTGAGCGTCGTAACTTCATCGATGATCGGATCTTCGGCAAGATGGAGAGCGACGGCGTGCCGCATGCCGGACTCTCCAGCGACCGTGAGTTCTCGAGGCGGCTTCGTCTCGACCTGACGGGCCGTTTGCCCTCGCCTGAGGAGGTTCGCGCCTTTGTTGCGGACAGCTCGCCTGAGAAGCGCGGCAGGCTGATTGACGAGCTCATTGGAAGCCCGGAGTTCGTCGACAAGTGGGCCTACTTTTTGATGGACACGTTGCGCGTGCAGGGCAAGGCGAGCGGCAACAAGCTGTTCCACTACTGGCTCAAACAGAGCCTTGCAGCGGATCGTCCCTACGACGACCTGGCGCGTTCGATCATGTCCTCGTCCGGCAAGAGCAGCAACGTGGTGGCGGCGATGAACCCGATTGTCCGCGAGCATGTGGAGGGCAAGCCCGGCCAAGTGGCGCACGGCGACGACCTCAGCAAGGTCCACCAGTTCGATACGCACGATGAGCTGACGATCCAGTTCGGCAAAGTCTTTCTCGGCGTCAATTTGTCGTGCATCTCCTGCCACGACGGCGCCAATCACCTGGAGAACGTCAACGTCTATTTGACAGGAAAGAAGCGGTCGGACTTTTTCCAGCAAGCGGCTTTCCTCGGCCGGACGCGCTACATTCCGCATGTTGAGCGCTCGGAAGCCATCATGGCTCACTTTATCGTGGACGACGAGGCGCCGGGTTACGACACGGAAGCCGGGAGCATGCTGCGCATCCCGCGACAAGGCGGACCGGGATCGCCAAGCTTCGTCCTGACGGGCGAGACGCCGCGGCCGGACGCGGATCCTCGCGACGAGCTTGCTCGCATTCTGACGGCCCATCCTCAGTTTGCTCGAGCCTCGGCCAACCTGTTTTGGTCGAAGCTGATGGGGTTCGGAATTGTCGAGCCTTACGACGAGTTTGATTTGGCGCGGATCGATCCGGACAACGTGCCTGAAGGCTGGGACGTTCAGCCGTCGCACCCCGAGCTGCTTGAGCAGTTGGGCGTGCATTTCCGCGAGAGCGGCTACAGTCTGCACGGGCTGTTTCGCGCGATTTGCAACTCGAGCGCCTACCAGCTCTCGGCGCGATTCGACGGCGAGTGGAGCGACGCCTACACGAAATACTACGCCCGCAAATACGCGCGCATGCTCACTGCTGAAGAACTGCACGATGCGATTGTCACGGTGACGGGCGTTCCTGGAGAACTGGATGACGGCGGGCGCTCCGTCGGCATGGCGATGCAGGTGAGCGTGCCGCGGCCGAAGGGCGACCTGAAGAGCTTCATGCTCGCCTTCGGGCAGTCCAATCGGAACACGGTTGCGCGTCCGGCGGTCGCCTCGCCGCTGCAGCCGATCATGCTGATGCGGTCCAGCGTGGTGACGGACCGGGTTGAGGCTACTGAATCCGGCCGCTTGGCCGATTTGCTCGACAGCGGAGCCGAGGATTCCCAGATCGTGGAGGAGCTTTTCCTGGCGACCATCGCACGGCCGCCCACGTCGTCGGAGAAAGACGTCGCGCTGACCGAGTTGGCTGAGAACCGGGTAGACGGTGCGCGGAACCTACAGTGGGCCTTGATGAACCTGAGCGAGTTTCTCTATAGCTTCTAACGATCTGAGAGCGGCGAAACCATGAATCCCCGACGCGTGAAAGACCTACTGCCGAACCGGCGAGAGCTGTTGCGGTACGGCGGCGCTGGTCTGCTTGGGGCCGGGGTCGGCGCGGTGCAGTCGTTGAGGCTCTCGGCCGGGTCGTCGAGCGGATCGCAACCGCGCGGGTCGGCCCGCAACGTGATTTTCTATGAGATCTCGGGCGCGATTAGTCACGTCGATTCGTTCGACTTCAAGGAGAACGTAGCGACCCAGAAAGGCTTCGACGTTCGCAAGACGTCGACCGGCATCGACTTGCCGCACGCGCTGTTTCCGCGCTTGGCGAAGGTCCTCGACCGCATCGCGATCGTACGTACTCTCGCTAGCCACGAGGAGGTGCATCTGCGCGGGCAGTACTACCTGCAAGCGGGGCGGCCGCTGAACGTTGCTTTTGCGCGCGAGATTCCGTCCGTCGGATCGGTTGTTTCCTACGAGCTGGAGTCGCAGCGACGCTCCGGCGATACGTTTCCGACCTACGTCTCGTTCAATTTGGAGACGAACCAGGTCGGCACGATGGCGACGGGCTTTCTGCCGCCGCAGTATTCGGTGTTCGACGTCAACCCGAAGGCGGCCGCCGACGGCATGGCGCTGGACGCCAAGGCTGTGGAGTTGTTGGAAGAGCGGTGGCGACTGCTCACGCAGTTGCGCGACACGCAGCGGGAGAGGATGGCGACCTACGGACGACACGTCGGCGCGTTTGAGGACTTCAGCGAGGTCGGCAAGAAGATGCTGACGGATCCGCGTTGGCCCGCGGCTTTCGGCGTCTCCGATGAGGACCGCAAGCGGTATGGCGACAATGCCGTAGGTCTCTCCTGTGCGTTTGCGCGCAACCTTTTGCAGCAAGACGGCGGGACGCGCTACATCCACGTGTGCCAGCACGGCTGGGATCACCACAAGAACATCTGGAACACCGAGAAGGACAACAATCACTACAAGCTGATTTCCGAGTTCGATCCAGCCGCGGCCAGTCTGATTGAGGACTTGGCCTCGACGCCCTCGAAGCAGGAGCCGGGGAAGACGTTGCTGGACGAGACGCTGGTCGTTTTGATGAGCGAGTTCGGACGGACGCCGGGCGGCCTCAACCACCTGGGAGGTCGCGATCACCACAAGTACGTATTCCCGGCGATGTTCGCCGGCGCCGGCGTCCAGGGCGGGTTGGTGCTGGGCGAGAGTGATGCCGAGGGGCGCTATTGCAAGGACCCCGGCTGGAGGTTCGGAGATCAGCCTCGCATTGAGAACGTCGTCTCCACGATCTATTCCGCGTTGGGCATCGATTCGTCCAAGGCGGTTCGTGATCTTCCTTCCGGCCGCACCTACGTGTACGTCGACCAACTCGGCGCGAACGGCCTGATCCCGACTAATGAGATTGCCGAGATTTACGGCTAAGGTCCTCGCGGCGCTCGTTGGAATCGCTCTCGCTCCGCTCTGCTCGGCGCAGCAGTCCGGCATGGTCGTCGTGCCCGGCGGGGACTTCCTTCGCGGCCGCACGCACGACTGGCCCGATACGCGGCTGAAGTGGTATCCGAATCCGCTGAAGGACGACGTGCCTGTGGGGCCTGTGGTGCTCGACTCGTTCTTAATGGACGAAGCCGAGGTGACGAACCGGAAGTATCTGGAGTTCGTCAGAGAGACGGGGCATCGGCCGCCCTTCCATTGGATCGACGGCGTCCCGCAGAGCGATGCCGGCGATCAGCCCGTGGCCAATGTGAGTTGGGACGACGCGACGGCCTACTGCGCGTGGGTCGACAAGCGGCTGCCGACTGAGGCGGAATGGGAGAAGGCTTGCCGCGGCGGCAGGGAAAGCGAGATGTATCCCTGGGGAGACGACGAGCCGACCGAGGAACTGGCTCGTTTCGGCGCTCCGTCGGACGGGCCGGTCGACATCTGCCAAAAGAAGAAAAACGATCTCGGGTTGTGCGACATGTCCGGCAATGTATGGGAGTGGACGGCGGACTGGTGGAGCCGTACGTACTACGCGGAGGCGCCTGAGGTGAACCCGGAGGGCCCGACGACCGGACAGTATCGAGCACTGCGCGGCGGTTCTTGGTTCGACAAGAAGAGTTCGCTGTTCCTGACGTGTTCTTATCGAAGCTGGGCGCGACCGACTGAGCGTAGTCCGACGATTGGTTTCCGGTGCGCGAAAGCCCTCGGCGCCGACGGTTCGGAGGACTAGCCGGGGGATGGCAGCCGAGTGCGGGCGGAGTCTCGCCCCGCTACTATCAGGGATGTGATGGACATGCGTCCTCGGCAAGCGGTGATCCTGGCCTGGCTGTTGAGTGCGGTTGGGCTGTGGGCGCAGTCCCCGTCGGCGTTCACGGGCCGCTGGGTCGACGAGGCGATCGCTGTGACGTTGGAGCCCGCCGGCGAAGGGTTCCGCGTGACGATTGAGATGGCGGGCGAGAGGTACCCCGGCTCAGCCGCGGTCCATGAGCAACGGCTCGACGGCTCGTTTGAAGCGGCCGGCGAGCCGTTCGCGTTTCAGGCCGAGATCGTCGACGAGGCGCTCCACTTTGAGACGGGCGGCGAGGTTTTTGAGCTTCGGCGATCGGGCGGCGATCCGACCCGCAACCCGTTGGCGCGAGCGCGCCGCGAGGCGGCGGCGATGGATGAGCAGTCGGGGCCTCGGGTGGGCGATTTCCGCTTTGAAGCGTTGGAGGGGTGGACTGCAACGCCTGCCGAGGGCGGCAGCGTGGCGCTGGCGCCCGCCGACGCGTCAGAGGAAAGCAAGGAGTTCTACGCGCTCAGTTTCCTGCCCGGCGTAAAGGATCCCGAGGATCCGAGCGCAACGGGGGTGGTTCACCAGATGCTGGGACCGTCGGCGCCCATCGCGCGTTTGGAGTCGGAGATCACGGAGACGGAAGGGCGTCGGGTGGTGCGCCGCTCCTTCGTGGTTGATGCTTCGCAGTACCGGCTGGACGGCTATTTTGCAGCGTCCGGCGGCGGTCTGATCGTCGTGCTGGGCCGAGGCGAGTCCCAGTTGGTGGAGTCGCGGGGAGACGACTTGGAATTGTTCGCATCGCGGGCGATCTACGTGGGCCGATCGGGAGACGAGGCGACGGCGAGGTCCCGCCCGTCGAACGGGATTAAGACCGCCGCGAACGTTCCTCCCTTCGAGCCGGGAACGATTTCGGACGGTGAGCCGCAATCGCAGCCGTGGGTCGGGCACTTGAGCGGCAAGGTCTTGACGTCGGCGGTAAACGGAAACCCAAGGACGCGGACGTTGCTCTACCCGGACGGGCGAGCGGAGATCGCGGGCGCCGCGGCGGTGGCCACCGGATGGTGGCGAATCGTTACGGCGAACAACGCGAGTTACCTCGGGCTGGTGATCCAACCGATGAGCGAAGAGGTCTACACGCGCTTGGAGATGCGCAATGGCCGAACCTTCGCCGACGGGATGAGCGTCACGGTATCGGCGCCCTAGCCTCGTTCATTTTGCGAACGCTTAACAACTGAGCGGCAACATCTGTTGCGGCTTGTCGACGAAACATCCATACCCCGGGCGGCGAGTCGCCGATCAGAGGGCTTGGAGGATTTCGATGACGTCGGCAGCGAGAAGCGTTGTGTTGGGACTGATCTTTTGGGTGGCGGGAGCGATGGCTCAACCGGGTCCGCCCCCGGGCGGCGGCCCTCCAGGCGGCGGAGGCGGCGACGGCGTGTGGATCCGGAACGCCTACTTCGGCGAGTTGCAGACCTTTGACGCTTGCCTTGGGCACCAGCCGGGCAATGGTCAGTACCATCATCACGCGCAGCCGATCTGTCTGCGGGCGCAGCTCGGCGACAACGTGGAGGTCGTCAAGAAGAGCCGCACGGGGACGGTCTTTCGCGAGGCGGATACGCCGACGAGGCCCTCCCCGATTCTGGGTTGGGCGTTCGACGGGAACCCGATTTATGGCCCCTACGGCTATTCCGATCCGGCAGACCCCTTGAGCGGCCTGCGGCGCATGACCTCCAGCTTCTCGCTCCGGGACATCGATGCGCGCACGACGTTGCCCGATTGGGCCTTGCCGTTCCATGAGGGCGTCTCGCAGCAACTCGCCGAGAACCAATACGGCCCCGCGATCAATCGATTCTTCCCGCTTGGTCGCTATCTCGAAGACTACGAGTATGTGGAAGGTTCGGGCGACTTGGACGCCTACAACGGACGGTTTGCCGTGACGCCCGAGTACCCGGAGGGCGTCTACGCCTACTACATCACCCTGGAAGAGAGCGGCTTGCCCGCGTTTCCGTACATTCTCGGAGCGCAGTACTACGGCGAGGTCCAGGGCGGGCGTGCGCAAACGATCCCCGCCGATGCTCAGAGCTACGTGCTGAACGGCGTCACGACGGGGTTCTCCGCCGATCCGATGGTGAACTCTTGGTACACGGCGGGAGCGGGCGGAAACGCTCAGGTCGCGGTCGGCTACGCGCCGGACGCCGGACCGGCCGAGACTTGGCCGAGCAACGCGCCGGACGGGTTGCGGACCAACGGCGGTTCTCAGTCGCCGGTTGCGGCCGACGTGCAAACGGTCTCGTTTGACGAGGGGGCGGTTTATGTGGATTCGGAGGGGCTGGGCAGCTACGAGCAGCATGGCCCGTGGTTTGATCCGCTGTTTCCGGGCGGAGTCTTCGGCAACTATCCCTCGGCTTCGGGCAATCAGTTTCGAGTGAGCGCGGCGACCGGGGCGGCTGCCCAGAAGACGACGCACGGGCTGGGTGCGGTCGGGGTGTGGGTCAACGGCGTGGCAGTGTTCAACATGTTGGACGGCGCCAGCTACAGCCAGAGCGGCGGGGACGACTCGGACGGCGGCCGAGTGCGGCCGACGGCGATCCAGTCTTCGGCGGCTTCCTACGAGCAAGGGCCGATGGCTCCGGGGTCCCTGGTCTCGGCTTTCGCGCTGTTTGGGGCGAGGTTAGCGATATCGACTGCGGCGGCGGAGAGCGCCGAGTGGCCGACCGAGTTGGCCGGCGCGGTCGTTACGGTCAGCGACTCGGCGGGGGCGACCCATCAGGCGCAGATCTCGTACGCTTCGCCGGGGCAGGTGAACTACCGGATGCCCGAGGGCGTGGCCGACGGCGTGGCGGAAGTGACGATTGCGGCGGGAGGAGAAGAGGTCTCGGCCGGGATCTATCTCGTCGAGGTCTATCCCAACCTTTTCCAACTTACTGCGGACGGCCTGGTTGCGGGGAACGTTCTACGGGTGAGCGGCGACGAACAAAGCTATGAGGACGTCTTCACGAGCGTCGACGGCGTCGTGGAGGCGCGGACGATTGAGTTCAGCGGAGACGAGCTGTATCTCGTCTTTTACGGCACCGGGATCGGTGTTGGTTCCCCTGCGGTCTCGGTCACGGTCAACGGCCAGCAGGTCGACGTGCTCTACGGCGGGCCGCAAGGAACCTACGACGGTCTCGATCAATTCAACATCCGGCTTCCCGCTTCGCTGGCGGGGGCGGGAGAGGTTCAGATTGTGGTGACGGCGGACGGCCGAGCGTCGAACCCGGTGTACGTGCGGCTGTGACCCGGCTCCCTGCATTGGCGATGGCCGTGCTGTTGGCGGGGGCGCCGGCGGCAGGTTCCGCATCACCGTCCGCGGCCGACGCCGGCTGGATTCGAAGTCCGGCGCGAGGCGCCTCCGGTTCCTCACCGGAGGTGCACTCGACGACAGCGGCGGGCGAGATGGTCGTCGTTCGATCGGCCGGGATCTCCTTGCACGACCTGGGGCCGTTCCAAGCGCCGCCCAGGCCGGTGGAGCGGCTGCGGGATCTGGAGTTTCGGATCCCGGCGGAGCCGAGGCCGGAAGCGGACGATCCGGTGAGCGTGCGGCCGGACGTGTTGGGCGTCTTCTTGAACGGGCAGCCGATTTACAACTACTTTGACGCCGCGTCGTACGGCGGCCGCAACCTATGGCGTTACGACTGGATTGCACTGATGACGATGGGCGAGGAGCCCTCCGGGCTGGGGCTCTTGCACGGATGGATCGAGGACTCAACTCGGCACTCTCCGATGCTGGGATTCGCGTTTGACGGTTCGCCGGTTTACGGGCCGTGGGGCTACGGCAAGGACGGCCAACCGCAGCGGATGCGATCGAGCTATCGCCTACGGGCGATGGAGGCGCGCACGAGCTGGGCCGACGGGACGGAGTTGAAGGCGGGGCAGGCCGGACCGTCGCTGGAAGAAGCGCCGCTGGGCACCTTCGTTGAAGACTACGAGTACGTGGGGGGCGCGGGCGACCTCGATCGGTCGAACGGGCGATGGGCCGTGACGCCCGAGTATCCCGACGGGGTCTACGCGTATTTCTTGAGTACGGATGACGCCGGGGCGTTGGCGTTCCCGTATCTGGTGGGGCCGGTCTATGGGCGTGCGGTCAGGGCGGAGGAGTTGCGCACGGCAGTTCAAGATTTCTCGGCGCCTGCGAAGACGCTCTTCGAACTCGGGGAAGAACGGGCGGCGGCGCAGAGCGGCGGCTTGCGGCTTTCGAGTTCGGTCCGTGGGCGCACGATGAGGCTGAGCTTCGAGGCGCTGGATGCGGACGGGGACACGCTGCGGAACCTGGAGTGGGTGCACGAACGGCCGTTGCATCTGTTGGTCGTCTCGGAAGATCTGAGTCGCTTCGAGCATATCCACCCGGAGTTGCTGGGCGGCGACCAGTACGTCGTCGAGCATGAGTTTGCCGAGGCCGGGGAGTATTGGTTGTATGCCGACTACACGCTGCCAGGAGCGGCTACGCGGGTGGAGTCGTTTCGCGTGTCCGTCGGCGACGACTTCGTAGAGCCGGTGGCGCTGGAGGCGGAGTCGAACGAGGTGACGGTCGGGCCGCTGCGCGCGGGGTGGTCAGCCGATGAGCCGTTGGCCGCGGGACAGGATTTGGAACTGACGTTTGAGGTCCGTGACGCCGCGAGCGGATTGCGCATTCCCGACCTCGAACCCTACCTGGGCGCCTGGGGGCATTTCGTGTTGATCCGGGAAGGGCACGGCGGGTTCATCCACGCGCATCCGATCGAGGAAGGCTCTTCGGGCGCGGAAGAAGCGAACACGCCGCACGTCCACGGCGCTGGAGCGGAGGCGACCGGACCGCCCCCGGCGAAGATTCGGGTTGCTGTGAACTTCTCGGAGTCGGGTCGGTACAAGTTGTGGGCGCAGTTCCAACTCGACGGGGAGGTCCATACGGCGGCCTTTGTCTTGAACGTCGCGGCACGAACGGAGACGGTGCGTGAGACGCCGGAGATTCCCGCAGGTGCGGTGGCGGTCCGGATTGAGCCTGGCGGCTACTCGCCCTCGCGGGTGGAATTGGAAGCGGGAACCGCAGCGACCTTGGCGTTTGTGCGGAGTGCGGAATCAAACTGCGGACGGCGAGTGGTGTTTCCTGAGCTGGACGTGGATGTGGCGGTTGAGCCGGGCGGCACTGCGTTGGTTGAGATTCCCGCCCATGCCGCCGGGGAACTGGCGTTCTCTTGCGGCATGGGCATGTATCGCGGGGCGCTGGTGCTGACGGCCGGGGACTAGCGAACTGCCGCGCCGAGAGGTTTGGTCAAGACCCAGGGACCAGGGCGATTGGGATTTGGGTTGCGGAACTCGGCTTCGGCTCGCCCTTCGATTCCGTCCATCTGTTTGTAAGCCCAAATCTCGTATCCCTCGCTCGGGTGGGTTTCGATCTCGTCGGGCGGGCCGTGCTGGATGTAGAGGCGGCCTTGATCGGTCTTCCACCCGGGCGACTCCGGGCGGCCGTAGCGTTCGTTTGAGTAAGCGATGCGGCGGTAGTGTTCTTCTTTCGCCTCATTGGCGGGCGTCTCGCGATTCGTGTCGCGGCGCGCCCAGAACTGTTCGATGAAGTGGTTCCGCTCCTCATCGGTTGCGAGCTTCTCAAAGGCGGCTTTCTCGCGGTCGTCGATGATATAGACGACGTCTTGGTTGAGCCAGTTGAGGAAGGTCGCCGAAAGCGCTTGGGATTGTTGCTGCGCTCCGGCGAGCATGCTGAAGACGAGGACTAGAAGTCCAGCCGAGAGCCATGAAGCGGCGCCGGCGCGGGGCTGCTCGGACGGGTCCAGTAGGCGGTGGATACGGTGCATGAGATCTCCTCCGGTGGCGGCCATCGCGGGAACTTGCGCCGCGTGCCGGTTTTCTTCGATCGCCAGCAACGCCTCGGCGTACTCGCGGGCGTTGCTTCCGAGCGCGACGACTTGGTCGTCGCAACAGTGCTCTCGCTCGATGCGGATGAGTCGCGAGACCCACCACACGGCGGGGTGGTAGAACAGGACGCTTTCGACGAGCGTCTGCATGAGGTTTATGAGGTAGTCCGAGCGGCGAATGTGCGCCAACTCGTGAAGTAAGATCGCTTCGACCTGATGCGCCGGGAGGCTCGTGAGCATTCCCACGGGCGTGAGGATCGCCGGACGCAGAAAGCCGATGACGACCGGCGTCTGGGCGAGGCCGGATTCGAGCAGCGCGACGGCCTGCGTGACACCCGCGCGCTCGGCGAGGACGACGAGCCGGGTTCGCCATTCGAGAGGTGCGGGTTGGACGGCGCGGCGCTTGAGGTCTTGCGCGGCGATCCAGCCGCCCAGCCTGTAGAGGCCGACCAGCACCACGCCGGCGATCCATGCGGTCGGCAGCCAAGGAAGCCCGGGAGCGGCGACGACCTCGACGAGTCCCGGCGGTGCGGCGGAGGCGCCGTTGAGCGCCGAGACGAGACTCACGGCGAAGGCGACCGGCATTGTGGCCATGGCTAGGCAGGCGAGGGCGTAGCGGGTGCGTGCGTTTTGGGCGAGAGCGAGGACGGCGGCCAGCGACAGAGCGATCAAAGCCCCTTGCCAAAGGAAGTGAATCAGTGCGAGCGAGAGTGCTTGTGCGGTGGTCATCGGTTGCCTTCCTCGTGTTCGTCGAGCAGCCGGCGCAGCTCGGCCAATTCCTTCTTCGAGGTTTTTCGCCCAGCAAGGGCGCCGAGCATGAGGCTGCGGGCTGAGCCTCCGAAGGCGCGTTGGAGCAAGTCCCCCGCGAGCTGGCTGCGGGTCTCCTCGCGCGGTCGAGCGGCTTCGTAGAGGTGCGCCCGCGCGGAAACGTCGCGCCGGGCCAGCCCTTTGGTCGACATGATCTGCAGCAGCTTGAGCACGGTCGTATATTGCGCGGGTTTGTGCTCGGTGATCGTCTCGTGCACCTCGCGAACGGTGCTGGGGCCGCGGGACCACAGGACGTTGAGGATTTCGAGTTCGGCGTCGGTGGGGCGCGGCGGTGAAGGCGTGCTCGGCATTTACGAAGACGTTACTACGAAGATCTTCGTATGTCAAACGAGGAGTTGGATTTCTGTGAACGGGCTAACGTAAAGAGGTCGTTCATGCCCGCCGCTCCCCCTCTGTACTGCGACGCTGCTCTGCCGGTGCCGCTCGATCAGGCGTTCACCTACGAGCTGCCAGAGACTCTGCGTCATCGCGTCGTGCCGGGCTCGCGCATCGTGGCCCCGTTTGGGCCCCGGAAGCTTGCCGGGGTCGTGGTGCGAGTCCACTCGAAGAAGCCGGATCATCAGACGCGGCAAGTGCTTCGGTTGCTCGATGAAGAGCCGGCGTTGTCAGAAGAACTGCTGCGGCTGGGCGAGTGGATCGCGGACTTCTACGCGGCGCCGATCGGCGAGACGCTGAAGACGATGCTTCCGCTTTCGGCCGAGGTTCGAGAGTCAAAGAGAATCCGCCTGACCGAACGGGGGGCGGAGGCGGCGGCGCAGTTCATGCGCTCAACAGACGCGGACGACCCGTTTGTGCTGATTCTGCGGGCGCTCGAGAAGAGGCCGTTGACCGAGACGTACCTCAAGAAGAAGTTTCCTGACGCGGCCAAGACGCTGCGGGCTTTGGCTAGGAAGAACTTTGTTGAGACCGACGTGCAGGTGGAGGACCGTGACCCTTTGCGCGCCAAGGACGGGCGTCTGATCGTCACGCTTGGCGATCCGGAGGCGGCTCCCGCGAAGCCGACGCGCGGCCAGAGATGGCTGCTCGACTACTTGGCCGCTCATCCCGGCGAGCATGACTTGGAGACTCTTTCTGCGGAGCGTAAGGATGCTGTAGCCGTCGCCAGGAAGCTGGAGAAGGCCGGAGCGGTGAAGCTGCAACTGGTGCGGCCGCGCGCGGCGCGCACGGCCGACCCCGATGCCGTGGAGCTGAGCCAGGACCAGGCCAAGGCGTACGACGCGATCGAACGCTCGATCGCCGCATCGAAATACAAGACGTTCTTGCTCTCGGGCGTGACCGGCTCCGGCAAGACGGAGGTCTACATGCGGGCCATCGAGGCTGCGCTCGCTCGCGACAAGAGTGCGCTGCTGTTGGTCCCGGAGATTGGCCTGACGCCTCAGGTCGCCGCGCAGTTCTTTGGGCGTTTCGGCGATTTGGTGGCGATCCTCCACAGCGCGTTTACCGGTTGGCAGCGCTCGGAACAGTGGCGACGCATTCGCTCGGGCGAGGCGCGGGTAGTCGTTGGGACGCGCTCCGGCGTGTTTGCGCCGGTGACGGAGTTGGGACTGATCATCGTCGACGAGGAGCACGAGGGCAGCTACAAGCAGGGCGAGACGCCGCGCTATCACGGCCGCAACGTCGCGGTGATGCGAGCGCGGGAGGCTGGTGCGACGGTGGTGCTCGGATCCGCGACGCCGAGTTTGGAGTCGCGGTACAACGTGGAACTCGGCAAGTACGAAATGCTGACGATGCCGACGCGCATTCGGCAGCGTCCGATGCCCGAGGTCGAGATCGTCGACATGCGTCTGGAGTACGTGGAGACGCACTCGAACGATCTGCTGTCGCGGTCGCTTTCCGAGCAGCTTGAAGCGAAGTTGAAGGCGGGCGAACAAGCGATGATCCTGCTCAATAGGCGCGGATTTTCCATGCACGTGTTGTGTCGGGAATGCGGGGAGCGGGTGGAGTGCCCGAATTGTTCGGTGACGCTCACGTTCCACAAGCGGGAGCAGCGCTTGCTTTGCCACTACTGCGATCACGCAGAGCCTGTGCCCTCGAAGTGTCCGTCTTGCAACGGCGAGAAGATCCAGTTCCGCGGCGCCGGATCGGAGAAGTTGGAAGACTCGCTCCGCGAGCGACTGCCCAAGGCGCGGATCGCCCGACTGGATCGCGATTCCGTAAAGGGGCGCGACTACTACGAGTCCGTGTTGGGCGCTTTTCGCGAGGGCTCCTACGACATTCTCGTAGGCACGCAGATGATCGCCAAGGGGCACGACATTCCCAACGTCACTCTGGTCGGCGTGGTGTCGGCCGACGCCGGACTTGCGATTCCGGATTTCCGAGCGTCAGAACGGACGTTCCAACTGTTGACTCAAGTTGCGGGGCGCGCCGGGCGGGGCGAGTTGCCCGGCAAGGTCGTGATGCAGACGATGGCTCCCGAGCACTGGGCGATCCAGCTGGCCGCGCAGCAAGACTATCCGGGGTTCTACAAGAAAGAGGCGTACTTTCGGCAAGCGATGAAGTACCCGCCGTTTTCGTCTATGGCGCTGCTCGTCATCCGCAGCAAGAAGCTTGAGGAAGCGTTGGGATGGGCCGGTAAGCTGGCTCAACATCTTGAACCCGCGCCCGAGGGCGTGCGTCTGATGGGACCGGCGCCGGCGCCGGTTCACAAGCTGAAGACGGAGTACCGCTATCAGTTTCTGCTGAAAGCCTCCACGCGGGCCAACCTCACGGCCGTCTTGAACAAGGCGCGACGCTTTGCCGAGGCGCAGTCGTGGCCGGTGACCACGCTTACGGTCGACGTGGATCCGATGAGTCTGCTTTAGCCGTCGATCTTGACCAGGTCCGGTTTCTCTTCGTAGCGGTCGTGATGACGGACCCACGCCATGGTGAAGGGAAGCTCGTCTTCGTCGCGTCCTTTGGGCGTGAGGTCGAGCCAGTTGTAGGCGCCGATCAAGATGTCGAGTCCGCGAGCAAACGTGGAGTAGGTGTGGAAGATGCGGCCGTCGTCGCCCAAGCGAAAAACGCTGGCGCCGGGGGCTTCTTCAGAAGGAAACGGCTTTCGTGCGTAGTTGTATTCGACGGGCTCGGAAGCGTCCGAACGATCGGGAAACGAGACGTTGAAGTCGAGGTTGAAGTCCGACTTGTGGGACGACGCCCAAGGGAAGCTCCAGCCCATGCGGTCCCGGAACTTGAGCAGCTTGGCCAACGGCGCGCGAGATACGGCCCAAAAGGCGACGTCGCGCGCCGCCAGATGGACTACGGCTGGATTGAAGTGATCGGCGAGATAGGAGCACGACGGGCAGCCCTCCTCCCAGTCCGGGCCGAGCATGAAGTGGTAGACGATCAACTGGCTGCGACCGTCGAAGAGTTCCGGGAGCGTCTTCGGCCCGGACTCCGTTTCGAAGGCGTAGGGTTTGGCGATCTCTCTCCAAGGCAGCGCTCGGCGGCTGCGGCTCAGCTCGTCTCGGAGTTTCGTGAATTCCTTTTCTTTCGCCAGCAGCTCTTTGCGTGCGGCCAACCAATCTTCAGTTGAGACGACTTTGGGCATCGATCTTGCCTCCAACGTTTAACGTATGAGTTAAATATAATCTCGAACACACCTGGAGGTCAACCGTGACCTTTGCCCCGCTGTGCGCGAAATCACGCTATAGCCGCCGGTACACTATTGCCCTATGGATCACTACTACAACGCCGACGACTTGCCTCGTTTCGCCGAGATGGGCAAGAACCAGCCAGAGCTGTGGGAGAAGTTCTCCGAGTGGTACGGCGCCGTGTTCGCGGAGGGGGCGCTCAGCAAGCGAGAGAAGGCGCTGATTGCGCTGGCGGTGTCGCATGCAGTGCAATGCCCTTATTGCATCGACGCCTATACTCAGGACTGCTTGGAGAAGGGATCGAATCTCGACCAGATGACCGAGGCGGTCCACGTGGCGTCGGCGATCAAGGGCGGCGCGGCGCTGGTGCACGGCGTCCAGATGCGCAACGTGGCCGAAAAGCTGAGCATGTAGGTTTCTTGATTTGACGCAATCGCTTCACGCCCGTTCGCACGGCCTTTCATCGCCCGAGGAACAGCTTCGAGTCCTGAACGACCCGACGTCGCCGCACGCCGTCTTTGACGAATCGTTGAAGGCGTCCGGGATCTACCCGCTGGCGGCAACCGGTATCGACGTGTTGCAGATCAACGTCGGCAAGTTGTGCAATCAGGTGTGCAAACACTGCCACGTGGACGCGGGGCCGGATCGGACGGAGATGATGACTCGCGAGACGGCGGAGGCGTGCATCCAGGCGCTGGCTCAAACGCAAGCCTCACGGGTTGATTTGACGGGCGGGGCGCCTGAGTTGAACCCTCAGTTTCGTTATCTAGTCGAGGAGTCGAGGGCGCTCGGACGGCGGGTGATGGACCGCTGCAACTTGACGGTTCTGCTGATCAACGGACAGAAGGATCTGGGACGTTTCCTGGCTGATCATCAGGTTGAGGTCATTGCGAGTTTGCCTTACTTTCTCGCTGAGAAGACGGACTCGCAGCGCGGCGACGGGATCTTCGACAAATCGATCCGCGCGCTGCGGCTGCTGAACGAGTTGGGCTACGGCCAGGAGGGCACAGGGCTTGAGCTGAACCTGGTCTACAACCCAACGGGTGCGTTCTTGCCGCCCGACCAGGCGGAGTTGGAGCGGGACTTTAAGCGAGAGCTGCTCGACCGCTATGGGGTCGTCTTCAATTCGCTGTTTGCGATCACGAACATGCCGATCAGCCGGTTCTTGGAGTTTCTGGACAGGGCGGGGCTCTACGATCGCTACATGACCCGGCTGATCAACGCCTACAATCCGGCGGCGGCGGAGGGCGTGATGTGCCGAAATACGTTGTCGATCGGCTGGGACGGCCAGCTTTATGATTGCGACTTCAACCAGATGCTGGAGTTGCCGACGGGGTTTGGAGCCCCGCGGCATATTCGTGACTTCGCCGCGGGCGATCTAGCTGCACGGCGGATTGTGACGGGGCGGCACTGTTACGGCTGTACGGCCGGGGCCGGGTCCAGTTGCGGCGGCGAGACGGCTTAGGGGCTCTCTCGGCGCAGGCCGCTCCAGCTTTCGCAGACTACGATCGAGTTGTAGGGGTTCTTCTGGTGAACCTTGACGGTGACCGCGCCGACCACGCCTTTGGGATCGTCGCCGACGGCCTCGCTGAGTGCGGTGACATCCTGGCAGGCCGAGTAGTCGACTGCTCCGATGCGATAGGTGTAGTGCACCAGGCGAGTCTCGTCGGCGTCTTCAATATCGAGCAGCACGCCGCCGGTGATGCGGCCCTCGCGGTGGACCTTCAGTCTGCGTCGACGCTCGCGTTCTTCAGGGGTGTTGCGCCGCCTCCAAACGAAATAGAAGGCGCCGAGCACACCGAGCGCCGCCGCCAATACCCCGCCGAACAGGACGCCGCTCTCGGCGAGGGGAGAGAGGCCCAGGTCCATCGACTAGCCGCCCGTACTCTTGCGATAGTCGGCTAGGAACTGCTCCAGTCCGATATCGGTCAGCGGGTGGCTGAACATCTTGTCGAAGACGCCGTACGGCATGGTTGCGATATGCGCGCCGGCCAGGGCCGCGTCCTTGACGTGCAGCGGTCCGCGGATGGACGCCGCCAGAACTTGGGTCGGCAGGTCGTGAATGTCATAGAGCGTCACGATCTCGCGGATCAGGTCCATGCCTTCCAAGCCCAAATCGTCCAGACGTCCGATAAACGGGCTAATGATGTAGGCGCCCGCCTTGGCCGCCAGCAGGGCTTGGGCCGCGGAGAAGCACAAGGTTACGTTGGTGCGGATGCCCTCGGAGGAGAGCTGCTTGACGGCTTTGATGCCTTCGCGGATTAGCGGAATCTTCACGACGACGTTGTCGTGAATCGCGGCCAACTCGCGGCCTTCGCGAACCATCGCCTCGGCCTCGGTCGCCACCACCTCGGCGGAGATGTCGCCGTCGATGATCTCCGTGATCGCCTCGATCCGATCAGCGTTTGAAACGCCTTCCTTCGCGATCAGCGACGGATTCGTGGTCACGCCGTCGATTACGCCGTACTGCGCGCCGCGGCGGAGGTCGTCCAGGTTGGCGGTATCCAGAAAAATCTTCATGTTCTCTCCATTCTAATCCTCTGCAACGGGAGAGCGCATGGCCTTTGGCCTAGGAGTTCGCTCGGGAGGGGCCCGTCTGTTCGACGGGCGCTGCGGGCTGCGCGCCCTAGCGCTACAATCACTCGCCATGACCCACTTGTCCCGCCGTCAGTTCCTCGGCGCCTCCGCGGCTGCTCTAGCCGCGCGGCGATCTTCGCAGGGAGCCGTGCGGTCAGAGGCCGGCGTCCGCCACTCGTTCCTCGTCTTCGGCGCACGCACCTTCCTCCAGTCGGAAGACGACGAGACGGTTTGGGAGTGGCCCGAGAATACTCGTGACGGATGGATGCTGCCGAACGGCAACTTGCTGCTGGTGATCACGCGCGTGCGCAATCAGCACGGCGGGCGCCTCGTCGAGGTCACCCGCACCGGCGAGACCGTCTTCCGCTTCGACGGAACGCAAGACGAGATCAACACGTGCCAGCCGCTCCCTGACGGCCGAATCCTTCTCACCGAGGCCGGCAAGAATCCGCGGCTGCTGGAGATCGACAGGCAGGGCAAGACGCAGTTTGAGCTTCCGCTGGATTGCCAGACGGAGAACATTCATCTCCAGAGTCGGATGACGCGCAAGCTGGCTTCGGGAAACTATCTGGTTCCGCTGATGGGCGAAAAGGAGGTTCGCGAGCTCACGCCGGACGGCAAGATTGCGTGGCGGGCGGCTACGAGGCATTGGCCTTTTAGCGCCTTGCGATTGCCGGACGGCAATACGCTCGTCAGCGGCACTCAGGCGCACGAGATCTTCACGTTCGACGGCGAAGGCAAGGAAGTCGACGCCCTATCGAACGAAGATCTTCCCGGGGAGCCTCTCCACGGCCTCTGCGGCGCCCAGCGGCTGACTTCCGGCAATATCGTCCAGGTTAGCTATCAAGTCCGCGACGAGGGGCGCGCCAAAATCAACGAAATCTCGCCCGACGGCCGGATTGTTTGGAGCTACTGGGACGACTCGCCCCACGGGGCCCACCACGTCCAAATTCTCACGACAAACGGCAAGCCCGAGGCGTGGCCGATGCTTCGGTAAGGGCCCTGCGGTTGCGGCCAGGTGGTCGGATCGCCTACCCTTTCCGCCAATGGCAAGCTTCGACGTTCCCTTGACGGAACATGGCTTTGGTCAGACGTCCCGCCGAGATTCGTGGTGGCTGCAACCTGTGGCGACCTTCCTGGGTCTCTCGGCATTTATCGTCTATTCGACGTGGGCGGCCTTCCAAGGCGATCACTATAGTTTCGGCAACTACCTGTCTCCGTTCTACTCTCCGGAGGTGTTTGGAGACTCGCCGCATAGTTGGTTCGGCCCCAAGCCGGGATGGTGGCCGGGATGGGCTCCGTTTTCACCGGCGCTGCTGATCCTGTGGGCGCCGGGCGGGTTTCGTTTCACCTGCTACTACTACCGCGGAGCTTACTACAAGGCTTTTTGGGCCGATCCTCCTTCGTGCGCCGTTGGGGAGCCGCGGAACTCGTATTGCGGCGAAAACTCCTTCCCGCTGATTGTGCAGAACATCCACCGCTACTTCCTGTACTTGGCGCTGGTCTTTATTTGCCTGCTGGCCTACGACGCATGGAATGCGATGTGGTTCGTGAACGCGGCGACCGGCGCGGCCGAGTTCGGTTTCGGCGTCGGGACTCTGGTGCTCATTCTCAACGTCTACTTTCTTGGGAGCTACACTTTCGGGTGTCATTCGCTGCGTCACCTTGTCGGGGGCGGTCGAGATATCCTTTCCAACCGCCCGTTGTTGTTGGCGATTTGGAAGCGCGTGAGTTGGCTCAACGCGCGACATATGCGCTTCGCTTGGTTCAGTCTCTTCTGGGTCGGATTCTCCGACTTGTACGTGCGTCTTTGCTCGATGGGCGTCTGGACCGACTGGAGGCTCTTCTAACTCCATGCCTGACTACGAAGTTCACTCTTACGACGTCCTTGTGATCGGCGCCGGCGGCGCAGGTCTGCGCGCGGCGATCGAAGCCTCCAATCTCGGCGTCAAGGTCGGCGTCGTCTGCAAGTCCCTGCTAGGGAAAGCCCACACCGTGATGGCGGAAGGCGGCATGGCGGCGGCCATGGGCAACGTGGACGATCGCGACAATTGGCGCGTCCATTTCGCCGACACGATGCGCGGCGGCCAGTACCTCAACAACTGGAGGATGGCCGAACTCCACGCGAAAGAAGCTCCCGAGCGCGTGAAGGAGATGGAGGCCTGGGGCGCGCTGTTTGATCGCACCAAGGACGGGCGCATTCTGCAGCGCAACTTTGGCGGCCACCGCTTCCCGCGCTTGGCTCACGTCGGCGACCGAACCGGGCTTGAGCTGATTCGCACGCTCCAGGACCACGGCATCCACTCCGGTATGGAAGTCCATATGGAGCACACGGTCATCGAGCTGCTCAAGGACGGCGACCGCGTCTCCGGCGCCTTCGCCTACGACCGCGAGCGGGGACGCTTCAAGCTTTTCCAAGCGAACGCGGTCGTGCTGGCGACCGGCGGCATCGGCCGCTCCTTCCGGGTGACCTCCAATAGCTGGGAGTACACCGGCGACGGCCACTCGCTGGCCTATCGTTCCGGGGCCGTGCTGAAGGACATGGAGTTCGTCCAGTTCCACCCGACGGGCATGGTCTGGCCGCCGTCGGTTGCGGGAATTCTGGTGACTGAGGGCGTGCGCGGAGAGGGGGGAATTCTGAAGAATTCTGAGGGGCGTCGTTTCATGTTCGACGACATTCCGGACCTCTACAAGCATCAGACGGCCGATAACCCCGAGGAAGGGTGGCGGTACGTCACTGGCGACAAGGAAGCCCGTCGACCGCCCGAGTTGCTCACGCGCGACCACGTGGCGCGCTGCATCGTCAAACAGATCAAGGCAGGGAAGGGAAGTCCGCACAACGGGGTCTATCTCGACATCGCCTGGATCAAGGAGAAGATGTCTGACGCCGAGGACCACATCAAGCGTAAGCTGCCCAGCATGTATCACCAGTTCAAGGAGCTGGCCGGCATCGACATCACGAAGGAGCCGATGGAAGTGGGGCCGACGACGCACTACGTGATGGGCGGTGTCGAGGTGGACGGCGACACGCAAATGAGTTCCGTTCCCGGGCTGTTCGCCGCCGGCGAGTGCGCTTCCGGTCTCCATGGGGCGAATCGACTGGGGGGCAACTCCCTTTCGGACTTGCTGGTCTTTGGCAAGCGCGCGGGACAACACGCGGTTGAGTTCGCTCGAGACAACGGCGGTGCGACGGTGAACCCGGACGACGCTGCTCGCGCCGAGGCGATGGCGTTGGAACCGCTCGAACGGAACGCCCAGGGTGAGAATCCCTACGCCATCCAACACGAGCTGCAGGAGATGATGCAGGCTAACGTCGGCATCGTTCGCCACGACTCGGAGATGGAGCACGCCATAGAAGAGATCGCCAAGTACCACGTGCGGGCCGCGGAAGCCGCGCCTCCTGGAAACCGAGAGTACAATCCCGGCTGGCACACCGCGCTCGACTTGAGGAACCTGCTCACGGTGGCGGAGGCGATCGCACGCTCGGCCCTCTCCCGCAAAGAGAGTCGCGGGGCGCACGCGCATGCGGAATACCCGGACAAGAGCGAGGAGTTCGGCAAGATCAACACCGCCGTGCGCCAAGGTTCGGACGGAGAAATGGTCCTGGAGCACCACCCTGTGAAACCGATTCGTGAAGATCTCCAGTCGATTATCGACGAGCAGCAGCAGGCCTAGCCGGAGAGAGGAGATATCTGATGCCCAGCGCAACATTCCGAATCTGGCGAGGCGACAAATCCAGCGGCGCCCTCGCCGACTACGACTGCGAATTCGACGACGGCATGGTCGTCCTCGACGTCATCCACAAGATTCAAGCCGAACAGGCCCCCGACTTGGCTTGCCGCTGGAACTGTAAAGCCGGCAAGTGCGGCTCGTGCTCGGCGGAGATCAACGGCAAGCCGCGACTCATGTGCATGACCCGCATGGACACCGTGCCGCTGGACGAGCCGGTGGTTGTGGAGCCGATGCGTACGTTTCCGCTGATGCGCGACCTCGTGGTGGACGTCGAGTGGAACTACCGCGTCAAGCAGGAGATCAAACCGCTCGCTCCCCGCGATCCGGACGCCGAAGACGGCACCTGGCGCATGGATCAGGCCGACGTCGAGCGCGCGCAGGAGTTTCGCAAGTGCATCGAGTGCTTTTTGTGTCAGGACGTTTGCCACGTCCTGCGCGAGCATACGAAGCATTCCGAGTTTATCGGCCCGCGGTTCTTTGTCCATACAGCGCAATTGGAGATGAACCCGATTGATGAAGCGGATCGCATTCCAGACCTGAGGGAGGACCAGGGGCTCGGCTACTGCAATATCACCAAATGTTGCACGAAGGTTTGCCCGGAAGGCATCACCATCACCGACAATGCGATTATTCCGTTAAAGGAGCGAGTGGTCGATAGGTACTTTGACCCGTTGAAGAAAATATTCGGAGGTTAGCCGCCATGTCCGATCTCAAGCCGTTGCTGCCTGAGTTGATTCCTCAGGCGCTCCAGAAGGCGGAGCGTTATCGCCTGCTCAATGAGCCGGCGGAGTCGGAGAGCATCTGCCAGGACGTCTTAGCGGTAGATCCCGGCAATCAGCAGGCGCTCATCTGCCTGCTGCTGTCGCTGACGGACCAGATTGCGCTGGGCCGATCGGGGGCGGCGAAGAAGGCTCGCGAGGTGCTTCCCTCCCTCGCGGGCGAGTACGAGCGGACCTACTACTTGGGCGTGATCTGCGAGCGGACCGGCAAGGCGCGGTTGCGTAGTGCGGCCCATGGATCGGGATTTCAGGCCTATGAGTGGCTGCGTCAGGCGATGGAGCACTACGACCGGGCCGAGGGGCTCAGCGCTGCGGACAACGACGACGCGAAGCTGCGTTGGAACTCTTGCGTCCGCATGATGGAGGCGCACCCGGAACTGCGTCCGGAGCCGGAGGCGGAACGCGTGGGCATCGTATCGGAATAGAACGCGCTCATGCACCCACTCTGGATACTGGCCGTCGCCGTCGCGGTCGTCCTGGCTCTGATCATCAAGTTGCGGCTCAACGCTTTTGCCGCACTGATCACGGCCGCCATTACGGTCGGCGTGTTGTCGCCGAAGGTGGCGCTGGGCGATGTGATGCCGGAGCTCGTCGCGTCGTTCGCGAAGGTCTGCGGCGGTATCGGCATTGTGATTGCGATGGCGGCGGTGGTGGGCCAATGCTTGATGGAGTCCGGCGCGGCGGACAAGATCGTGCGTGCGTTGGAGCGCTTGATGGGGCGCAAGAATCCGGCATTCTCGATCCTCGCCGGCGGCTACGTACTCTCGATCCCGGTCTTCTTCGACACGGTCTTCTATCTGTTGGCGCCTATTGCGCGGGCCACCCGCGTGCGGACCGGCAAGAACTACGTGCTCTACTTGATGGCGATCGCGGCCGGTGCGACCGCCACGCATGCGCTGGTTCCTCCCACGCCTGGGCCGCTTGCGATGGCGGAGTTCCTCAACGTCGATTTGGGGGTGATGATTCTGGTCGGCCTGGCCGTCAGCTTCCCCAAGGCGCTGGCCGGGCTGGCATTCGCCTTCTTGCGCGACAAGCAACTGAATATTCCCCTGCGGGATGCGCCCGGCGTTACCGTCGAGCAACTGGAGGCGGCGGCGAAGTTGGACGAGGCGAAGCTTCCGGGGCTGGTCGAGTCGCTGACGCCGGTGCTGTTGCCGGTTGTACTGATCACTTCAAAGACCCTGGTCGCGGCGCTCGAGATCGGCGGGACGCCCGCGGAGCTGGCGAACTTCTTCGGCAATCCGAATTTTGCCTTGTCGGCTTCGATGGCGCTGGCGCTGCGCACGCTGCTGCGGCAGAAGGGGGCGACGCTGGCCGAGGTCGGTCCTGCGGTGGAACGCGCTCTGGGGTCGGCCGGGTTGATCATCTTGATCACGGCGGCAGGGGGATCGTTCGGCGGCATGCTGCTGAAGGCGGGCGTCGGCGATGAGATGACGATGGCGTCGGAATCGATTGGTCTGCCGGCGTTGGGGCTGGCGTTCATCTTGCCGGGCCTGTTGAAGCTCGCGCAGGGGTCGGGGACGGTGTCGATGATCACGGCGAGCTCGATTCTGGCGCCGTTGGCGGCGGGGAGTGATCTCGGATTCCACCCCGTCTATTTGGCGTGCATGATCGGCTCGGGCTCGAAGCTTGGTTCTTGGATGAATGACTCGGGGTTCTGGGTGTTTTCCAAGATGTCGGGACTGACGGAGACGGAGACGCTGCAGACTTGGTCGATGCTGCTGACGGTGATGGGATTCGCCGGCGGCACGGTCACGGTGATCTTGGCGACGCTGTTTCCGCTGGTGTAGGGGCAGACGAGCGCCGCGCCTCTGGTTCTTGTGTCGCCCCGAGCTGATGCTGATTGACCTGGTACCGACAGAGCCATGAAGAAGATCTATCTAGCGGGACCGGAAGTATTTCTTCAAGACCCGCACGCTGCTGGTGCGGCCAAGAAGGAAATCTGTGCTCGCTATGGTTTGCAGGGGGTCTTTCCGCTCGACAACGAGTTGGACTTGACTGAGTTGACGCCCGAGCAGTCCGGTCTGAGGATCAGTCAGGCCAACGAGCAGCTGATGCGGGACGCGGACGCGGTGATCGCGAATATGACGCCCTTCCGCGGGCCCAGCATGGACGTGGGTACGGCGTTCGAGATGGGATTTGCCCGGGCGCTGGGACTGCCGGTGCTTGGCTATGCGAACGTGGTCGAGCTGTTTCTCGAACGCTCGATTGCCGCTACCGGGGCCCGCCAAGAGGAGGGCCGCTGGATCGACCCAGCAGAGATGTCGCTGGAGGATTTCTCGATGACAGACAACTTGATGCTCGACGGCGCGGTCCTATCCTCTGGGTTCCGAATTTTCAGTCAGGCCACGCCGCCGGAAACCCGCTTCACCGACTTGACTGCGTTTGAGAAGTGCGTCCAGGCGGCGGCGAAGTTCTTCGAGCGAGAAGGCGAAGGTTAGCTACTCCTCTTCGATTTCGTGGCTGAGCGAGATGTCGATCGCTCCCTCCACGCTCATCGCAGCCGGGCACTTGACCTTGTGGGTCGACAGCGCCCTCTCGGCCGCCTCGCGCGTCCCTGCTGGGATCTTCAGATGGTAGTGGACGCGGATCTTGGTGATCCGAATCACGCCGTCGACGTTTTCGATATCGCCTTCGACCTCGCTCCAGACCTTGTCCGGGTGCGGAGGGATTTTACGAACTGCCAGGGCCCCTGACAGAGTGCCGGTCAGTCAACCGCCGACCGCAGCGACCATGTGGTCGAGGGTCGCGGGTAGGTCGCGCGGCGGTTCGATGCCGTAGAAGTGCTTGATTCCGCCGTGTACGCCGAAGGTAATCGGCTCATCGAATCCTTCGACGAAGGCTCGCCTCTCGGGCGGCTTGTCCTGCATGAGTCGGATCTTGGAGGTGTGGACCAGTTCAGCCATGCGGCTATTGTAGACGGCGGTCCTACTCGGCAAGCAACCAAGCGCGGATTTCGGCAAGGACACGATCGGCCAGGTCGGTCTTGAAGAGGTGCTGGGCGTGGGCGGATCCGGGAAGGACGACGAGCTTCTTCTCTCCTTGTTTGGCGGCGTGTTGCTTGCGTACGGTATCGGCGAGGGCCTCTCCTTCGGCGACGAGGAAGAGGGCGGCGCCCTGGATGCGGGCCGGCTCTTGGACCGGGGCGTGGGCCAGGAGCACGAGGCGGTCGATTTCGCCGGGCTTGGCTTGGATGGAGGCTTGTGCGGAAGCTCGCCCGCCCATGCTGCCTCCGACTACGGAGACGCGCTCGGCTCCGGCTCCTCGCAAATAGCGCACGGCTGCGAGGACGTCGAGGTGTTTGGCGTCGTTTCCCTGCGAACCCGCCCGCGAGTCGCCGTACCCGCGGAAGTCGATCGCCAGCACTTGAAGTCCGGCGGCTTCAAGGGCGAGAGCCTGCTCCCGCCAACTCTCCTTGTCGAAGACCATGCCGTGCGCCAGGACCACGGCATGCTCGCCGTCGCCATAGAGGTCGGCGACGACCTTTCCGCCGTCCTCCGTGTTGAAGTGGACCTGTTTCATATCCGCCGCCCCCGCGCAGGAAACCCAGTAGGCTCCGAGCAATAGCCCCGCCAAAATCACTTTCATCTCCTATACAATAGGCCCGCCATGTCCACCACCGCTGACGTTTCTCGCCGCCGCTTCCTGGGAAAGGCCGCCGCCGCTTCGGCCGCCTTCCAGATCATCAAGCCCGAACTGGTCCGAGGCCAGGGAAGGGAGAAGCTTACCGCCGGCATTGTCGGTACCGGCGGGCGCGGTACGCGGGGCGTCGCGGAGATGCTCTCGGGCAACGCCAACGTGGAACTGGTGGCGATGGCCGACCTGTTCGAGGATCAGCTGGAGAAGTCGCTGCGGCGACTGCGCGATTCGGACGAGTTTACGCCCGACGTGCGGGAACGCATCAACGTCGCGCCCGAGAATCGGTTTGTCGGCTACAACGCCTACAAGAAGCTGATTGACTCGGGCGTCGACATCGTTCTGCTGCACACGCCCCCCGGCTGGCGGCCGCTGCATTTTGAGTACGCGGTCAATGCCGGCAAGCACATCTTCGCGGAGAAGCCGCTGGCGACCGACTGCATGGGCGCCCAGAAGGTGATGCGTCTCGCCAAGATCTCAGAGGAGAAAAAGCTCACGGTGATGATCGGCGCTCAGCGTCGTTCACAGCAAGAATACGTTGAGACGATCGATCGGATTCAGAACGGCGAGATCGGCGAGGTCTTGGCGACATACGCCAACTGGATCTCCGGCCCGGTGACCAAGGGCGCTGACTTTGAGGAGAAGACGGAGGCCGGTACGCTCGAGTGGCAGCAGAGGGCCTGGTACCAGCACGTTTGGATCTGCGGCGACCAGATCGTGGAGCAACACCTGCACAACATCGACGTCATCAACTGGGT
>Ga0070726_10000396_pt1 | contig 56325 bp, 58 predicted proteins | sample tdAd471_FD_67275 | JGI IMG/M metagenome (GOLD analysis project Ga0070726, IMG submission 67275) | Marine sediment microbial communities from the Atlantic coast under amendment with organic carbon and nitrate - tdAd47.1 | ecosystem: Environmental > Aquatic > Marine > Coastal > Sediment | place...
GTAGTTTCCTTTTTGACGGAAAAGTGGCAAAAAGAAAAAAACTACAAATTAAGAAAGGAACTATGGGCCTTTACCGACAATAAGATTGCAGTTCGTTTTGAATACGAATACCAGAATGCCAAAGGAGCGTGGATTCGCGCATATGGAAACGAGAATTGGGAATTTAACGAGCACGGGCTTATGCAAAAACGCTATGCCAGCATCAACGATCTGCCAATAGACGAAACAGAACGACGATTATAATAAATTGTCACTTCGAGCGCAGTCGAGAAGTTGTTAAAGTCAACATTTTTTAATGAGGTCTCGACTTGAGTTTATCTTGAGCGCCGTCGAAAGAATCGACCTGACAGTGTATGATGAAAACCTTCAGTTCGAGTTTTTTCAGAAGGAAAAAGTATCGAAAACAAGGTTTTGGTTCGCAAAAATGATTTCTCGATACAGTTTTTTGACCTACAGCTCAAAAAAACACTCGAAATGACAAGTTTTGATTGCTGGTATTCGATTTATAACATATATATATGAACATCTACAACACCAACACGCTCATCGACGAACAAACCGGAAACCTGGCATTTAAGCTTTCCACTTTTGAGGATAGCTGCCAGTTTTGCGATACGCACCGGTTTAATTATTATTCCTTGATCTGGATAAAAAAGGGGAGGGGTACCGCCCAAGTGGACTTTACGGAGTACACGTTTACGCCAAACACCCTATTTGCCGTAACGCCCTACCAACCTTTTGCATTCGACGAGGAAGAACCGTTGGAGGGCGTGGTGTTGAATTTTCATCCCGATTTTTTCTGTATTCACAAGCACCACGAACAAGTGGCCTGCAACGGGGTGCTCTTTAACAATATTTACAGCCCACCCATGCTCTGTGTTACAGAGGATATGTGCCAAAATTTTGAATTGCTATTGCAGCAGATGTACACCGAGGTTCAAAAATCGGAACTGGCGCAATACGAGCTATTGGTCTCTTATCTTAAAATATTTTTGATCACGGCCTCCCGCGCCAAGGCCAAGCAACAGCCCGAAGCCTTGGAGGGCACCCCGGACGAAAAGGAACCTTTTATCCTCCAGAAGCTCAAAAACCTGATAGAGACCCATTACAAGACCAAGCACTCCGCCGGAGAGTATGCCGATCTACTTAACATTAGCCCCAAGGCCTTGGCGAAAATGACCAAAAACCATTTTAACAAGACCATGACCAACTTGATCAGCGAACGGATCATAATTGAGGCCAAGCGCGAGCTGTACCTCACCAACAAAACGGTAAAGGAAATTGCCTACGACCTCGGGTATGACGACGAGCACTATTTTAGCCGTTTTTTTAAGAACAATGCCGATATTTCTCCCAAAACCTATCGCGAAACCGTGGGCTTTGCCCGTGCTGCCATGGCGTAACCTTTACTTATGAAAACACATGTAATAAGCAAAATACTGGCCTTGCCCTTTGGCCAGGTATTCAAAACTTTACAACAGCGCATAGTGGAGCATGGATTTTTGCTCTTGCACGAGATAGATACCCAAGCCATTGTGACCAAACATGGCGTAACCATACCCCAATTGCGGCAATTGCTCTTTTTTGAGCCCAAATACATTGCCCAGATCATGGAAAACGACCCCTTGGCCATAAACGATATACCCTTAAAACTGGTAATACAAGAAATTGATGCCCAAACCACCCAACTGAGCTTAAAAAACCCTGTGGGCAGTCTACGGGATTATAATTTGGACCCTTCCATAGCAGCCGAGTTGTTGGATCGGGTTCAAGGGATCGTTACTTTTTAGAGACTAAAAATTTATAGGATATTTATGTAAGTTGGAGAAAGGCTTTTAGGCTTTTTTTGGTGGGTTATGGTTTTCTTTAATGATTAGTTTGCCCATACTCCTTATTCTAGCTTTTAACCTTACGCTTTATCCCGTATCTTTGCACCCTTGAAAAATCGAGAAATCGCTTTATAATAATCTATTAATCAAATACAATGCAAGACGGAATCTACGCCAAATTCAATACTACCAAAGGAGAAATACTGGTAAAGCTTACTTACGATAAAACACCGGGCACGGTAGGCAACTTTGTTGCCCTGGCCGAGGGAGATATGGAAAACAGTGTAAAACCACAAGGAAAACCATACTACGATGGGCTTAAATTTCATAGGGTAATCGCCGATTTTATGATTCAAGGTGGTTGCCCGACCGGGACCGGGACAGGTGATCCAGGTTATAAGTTCGACGATGAGTTTCATCCGGATTTGGTGCACGATGGTCCCGGAGTACTGTCCATGGCCAATGCTGGACCGGGGACCAACGGAAGCCAGTTTTTTATCACTCATGGAGCAACGCCCTGGTTGGACAACAAACACACCATCTTTGGTCGTGTAGAAGAAGGACAAGACATTGTAGATGCCATTGCCCAAGGCGATACCATTGAAACTTTGGAAATTGTTAGGGTAGGGGACGAAGCCAAAAACTGGAACGCCATCGAAGCTTTTCGGGTTTTTGAAGGAGCAAGGGAAAAGCGAATTGCCGAACAAAAGGCTGCTGCTGAAGCTGAAATGGAAAAATTGGCCGCTGGTTTTGAAAAGACCGATAGTGGACTGCGTTATAAAATCATTCAAAAGGGAAGTGGTGCCAAAGCGGAAAAGGGCAAAACGGTTTCCGTACATTATGAAGGTGCATTGACCAACGGTCAAATTTTTGATTCCTCCTACAAAAGAAACCAGCCCATAGATTTTGCATTAGGCGTTGGACAGGTAATTCCAGGATGGGATGAAGGCATAAGTTTATTGCAAGTGGGGGACAAGGCCCGTTTTGTGATTCCTTCGCATTTGGCTTATGGAAAAACCGGGGCAGGAGGGGTAATACCTCCTAATGCAACATTGGTTTTTGATGTGGAATTAATGAACGTGAAATAATTCGCTCATCACGACAAGTAAATGAGAAAAGTTTCCAGAAATGGGAACTTTTTTTATTTAGATCTGTTTACGCTCAATAACAGCAAACAAAGGTTAAGGGCCAACAGGCTAATTAAAACGCTAAAAAAAGTGGTCATGGTTGTACGTGTTTATTACGTAACAGTCAAACGGTAAAAAACCCTACCTATTGTTCCGTGGCCTATGTAAATTACTTTTTGGAACCGTTTACGCTCCAAACCAACAATAGGGCATTTACAATCAAAAGAAACGAGAGCACTCCAAAAAAGGTATTCATTTATATTGGCTTAATGGTTATGGGGAACAGTGTTTGTTATTTAGATAGCAAAAAGTAAAAGGGTTGCGTTAGGGTTGAAAAAAAATAAAAAAAGCCCGGGCAATGCCCGGGCTTGGTCTATAAAAAAGTATGTTATAACTTAATCCGCAACTTGTACATTAACGGCGTTTAATCCTTTTTTACCTTGTTGTAGTTCGAATTCTACAACATCACCTTCTCTAATTTCATCGATTAAACCTGAAATGTGTACGAAGTGATCTGTGTTTGAACCATCTTCAGTGATAAATCCGTAACCTTTAGAATCATTGAAGAATTTTACTGTTCCTTTACTCATAATATAAATTGAAAATAATTAATTGACTACAAAGGTACATTTAATTTATTGAGAATCAGTTTTTTTCTTCAAATAAAATTATTAGGCCGTCGGATCAGGGGTCAAACGCAGATAGGGTTTGATTTCTTCCACACCTTTCGTGAAGATTTTTTTAGCCTCTTCTGTAGGTATAGCAGGGCTTACCACCACTTTCTCCCCATTTTTCCAATTGGCCGGGGTTGCCACTTTATGGTTTGCAGTTAACTGTAAAGAATCCACAACGCGTAGCAATTCGTAAAAATTTCGGCCTGTTGAGGCGGGATAAGTCAATGTAAGTTTCACTTTTTTGTTCGGATCTATGATGAATACCGAACGTACAGTAAGTGTATCGTCCGCATTGGGATGAATCATATCGTACAGGTCTGAAACCTTTTTTTCCACATCGGCCACAATCGGAAAATTAACTTTGGTTCCTTGGGTTTCGTTAATATCCTTGATCCATTCCATGTGGGAGGCCGCCCCATCGACACTTAAAGCCATCATCTTTACATTTCTTTTATCGAATTCATCTTTGAACTTCGCCGCAGTACCCAGTTCGGTAGTGCAAACAGGGGTGAAATCCGCAGGGTGGGAGAATAGAATCCCCCAGCTATCGCCAAGATATTCATAAAAGTTAAGTGTTCCTTCCGAAGTAACCGCGGTAAAATCCGGTGCAGTATCTCCTAATCTTAAAGTTGCCATATATATTTTTTAAATTATTACTCTATAAAATTACTAGATTATTTGATTGTTAAATTTTAAATCAGTTAAAAGTGTATTAAAATTTGCGGAGGTGGCATGGGAGCGAATACCGTTCAAAGTTCCTATTTTTACGGAATGGAAAAAGATACTTTGGAACATCTGCGTTACCCTATCGGAAAGTTTGAAATTCCCAGAGTCATTACGGAAAATGATTTGGAGGGATGGATTACCGTTTTGGAACAATTGCCCCAACGTTTAAGTGATTTGGTCACTCCGCTTTCAGATGAGCAACTGGAAACCCCGTATCGACAAGGAGGTTGGACGGTTCGTCAAGTGGTCCATCATATTTCTGACAGCCATCATAATAGCTATATTCGTTTTAAATGGGCTCTTACGGAGAATACCCCTATCATTAAAGCATATGACGAAAAAGCATGGGCTGAATTGTTCGATACCCGAACGGCACCTATTTTGATGTCCCTTTATCATTTGAGCGCCATTCATGCCAAGTTGGTTTATTTATTGAAGGGGCTCTCCGAGGAAGACTTAAATAGAAGTTTTATCCATCCGGTCGGAAATCAAAAGACAAGTTTAAAAGAAAATATTGCACGCTACGCTTGGCATAGCAACCATCATTATGCGCACATTGAAAATTTAGTGAAACGCGAAGGATGGTAGATCATAGGCTCTTGGTCAGAATCCACATAGCTTTTTCTTCAGGTTTCACGTTAGGGAGCGTCACTTCACTCTCTCGTTTAATTGTGTATCCATTTTTTTGATAGAAATGAACTGGATTTCCCTTTTGCATAGCATCCAGCCAAACGTACTTTTTGTTCCGTTTTCTCGCGATGTCTTCAATAAACAAAAGCACCTGTTTACCAATGCCTTTGCCAGAATGTTGCTTTAACAAATAGATTTTTTCAGCTTTTAACGCATCGTCATCCGAGATTTCATCAATTCCGCAGTTTTGAACGAGTTTTAAAATACCAACTGTTTTCGAATTCATCTTAATCAAATAATTAAGCGCATTCGCATCCTGAAGTTCGCGTTCTACAACTTCTTTGGTCAGTCCAAACGAAATATAAGGTGTTGGGTCTTCGTCCTTCCACAGGTGGAGGTAATGTTCGCAATAGGATTTTACACCAACTGTCAAATATTCTTTTAGGTTAACTTGAGTTGCCGGCTCCAAAATCACCGTATTTTTCAGAATAGTCGAGTTCATTCAATAACTTACTTAGGTAGTTACCCATTTAATGTTACATCCCAGACTTGGTTTTTGTTCGGCAACTACCGCTTTGCCATCCAAAACTGCATCCATTGCATTTTTTAAGTCGGTTCCAGTGAGCGGTACGCCATTACCTGGTCTGGAATCGTCCAATTGGCCACGATACACCAATTTCATTTCTGAATCAAACAGATAAAAATCGGGAGTACATGCAGCATCGTAGGCTTTGGCCACTTCCTGTGTTTCATCATAAAGGTAAGGAAAGGTATAATCTTCCTCTTGGGCCTTATCTTTCATTAAATGCGGAGCATCCTGCGGATAGTTTTCCACATCGTTACTGGAAATAGCCACGAAGGAAATTCCTTTTTCCTGATATTCCTTCGCCAACTTTACAATCATCGGGTTTACGTGAATCACAAAGGGACAGTGATTGCAAATAAACATGATGACCGTTCCTTTTTCGCCTTTCAAATCGTCCAAAGAGCATTTTTTATCGGAAACGGTGTCCAACAATTCAAATTTTGGAGCCTTTGTCCCTAAGGGGAGCATATTGCTTGGAGTTCTTGCCATTGTTTCTGGGTTTTACGATGGACTACTGTATGGTAAAAATAAAAAACGACCTGCAAAAATACAGGCCGCTTAAATTTTTAAAGGATTCTACTTTTTAAATGTCATCAAAGCTAACATCGGTGAAGCTACCATTGGCGGTCCCGTTTTCACTAATGTTGTCTTCCTCCTTTTTAAAATCTTTTTGATGGCGTTCGGAAATCACCTCGGTACCTTTCTCATCAATGATGTAATCCATCATTTCTTCCATAATTTCACGGAAAGCGCTAAAATCTTCTTTGTATAGATAAATTTTGTGCTTTTTGTAATGGAAAGAACCATCATCGTGGGTAAACTTTTTACTTTCGGTGATGGTTAGGTAATAATCTCCGGCCTTGGTACTTCTTACGTCAAAAAAATAGGTTCTTCTACCTGCTCTTAAGACTTTCGAATAAATCTCTTCCTGATCCATTGTATCTTTCTGGCCCATTTGGTGTAGTGTATTTAGTACTGTGTTGAATTATGTTACCAAAAATGTAAAAAAAAAGCTAATTCAGCAACTTTTTTATGATTCTTTACCCGAGAGTTGATTGATGTAGAGGTCTTTGTAATACCCTTCGGTACTGTTCAATTCCTCGTGGGTACCTTCCTGAATGATACTACCGTTGTCCAACACAATAATTTTATCCGCATTCTTAGCGGATGATACCCTATGACTTACAATTAGTGTGGTTTTGCTTTCCGAAACTCGCTTTAGGTTGTTAAGTATTTCCTCTTCCGTTTCGGTATCCACCGCAGAAAGGCAATCATCGAACAAATAGATTCTTGGGTCTTTTAAAAGGGCGCGGGCAATGGAAACACGTTGTTTTTGACCACCGCTAAGTGTGATGCCACGTTCCCCCAATATAGTTTGATATTTTTTCGCAAAGCCTTCAATATTTTTATGTACCACTGCTTTTTTGGCTACTTCCACAATATCGTCGTGCGTAGCATTTTCGTTTCCAAAACGAATATTGTTCTCAATGGTGTCCGAAAACAAAAAGGCATCTTGCGGAACGGCACCAATGGAACTTCTTAAACTGTCGAGATTTAGTTCTTGGACCGGAACACCATCAATCAAAACTTCTCCCGAAGAAGTATCGTACAAACGGGCCACCAAATCCAATATGGTAGATTTTCCAGCGCCTGTTTTTCCTAAAATTGCCACGGTTTGACCTGCTTCCACAGTAAATGAAACATCCTTGAGGGCGGTGATGTTGGTGTCTTCGTAGGTAAAGGTCACATTTCTGAACTCAATACCACCTTTGATCGGGGTCGGAGTTTTAATTTGGTTTTGAATGGACGGTTCTTCCTTTAAAAACTCGTTGATACGTTTTTGCGAAGCTTCGGCTCTTTGTACAATGGATGTCAACCATCCGACCACCGCAACGGGCCAAGTAAGCATATTTACGTACAGAATGAACTCGGCAATGATCCCAATGGTTTCAATGTCTCCATTGATATATTGGCGTCCTCCGATGTAAATCACAAAAATATTACTGATGCCGATCAATAAGATCATCAATGGAAAAAACCAAGCGTTCACCTTGGCCAGCGCCATACTGGTATCTTTTCCCTCTTGTGCCAATCCTCGTAGTTCCGTATTTATTCGAGGCTCAATGTTGTAAGCCTTTATTACGGAAATACCCGAAAAGGATTCTTGCGTAAAAGTGGACAGGGTCGACAAATATTCTTGGACCTTGGTGCTTCTTTTATGGATAATTTTACTGATTTGATAAATCAAAACCGATAAAACAGGGAGCGGCAACAAGGTATAGGCGGCAAGGGTAGGGGCCTTTATGAACATCAACGGCACCAAACATACAAAAAGCGTCAAGGTTTGTATGCCGTACATAATGGCAGGCCCTCCGTATAAACGCACTTGGTTGATGTCTTCACTGATTCGGTTCATTAAATCCCCGATCCTGTTTTTCTTGTAAAAATTAAGGCTAAGGAGCTGATAATGGTCAAAGACCTCGTTCTTCAGATCATATTCAATGTAACGGGACACATTAATAATGGTCTGTCGCATCAAAAAAGTAAAAAGCCCTGAAAGGATGGCTGCTCCGACAATAATTAGAATATACTGTAGCAATAATCCCTTGGCATCCGAAAGAGTTATCACATCTGATGCAAAGTCTTCCACTGCCTGTATGGATTTGTTCACATAAGAAGGCATTACCAAGGAAAAAATACGGGCAATTATGGTAATGAGGACCCCCAAAAAAAGTTTGAGCCAATATTTTTTAAAATATTTATTAAGGTGTTTCAGTTCCTTCATAAAAAGGGGAAATGGTGATTTTTAAGGTAAATCTAAGGTGACAATCCCGCAAATATATACCATACCACACAAAGTAAACGTTATAAAACTGATAAGAAACCAACTTTGGTAGGTAAGAATCAAATATAAGATTACTTTTGCGGAGTGAAAGCCAAACAATGACTTTAAAAGTTCTTTAGACATGCTTACCCGAAGGCACATTAGAGTAAAAGTAATGCAGTGCATTTATGCATTGGTGCAATCCAAGGATGATTCCTTGCAAAAACAGGAAAAGTTTTTGAGAGTTAGTATAGAAAACATGTATGTTCTATACCTTTTGATTTTAAGCCTCTTGGCCGAACTCCATCGTTTGGCGGAAAAACATACGAGCCACGCCTCCAAAAAATATGTGGCCACCGAAGCGGACAGCTACCCCGATCCTGAAAAGTTTGTGAAAAATCGATTGCTTTTGCAATTGGTGAACAATGAAGTTTTAAAAAACGAACTGTCCAAGCGTAAGTTGGACAATTGGTACATGAATGATGAATACGTAAAAATCATTCATAAAGCCGTAGTTTCCAGTGATGTTTACAAAGCATACATGTCCAATGGAGAGAATAGCTACGCGGACGACCGCAATGTGGTCATTCAATTGTTCAAGGAAATTATAGCGCCCAACGAGAAAATCTACGATTATTTTGAAGATGATAAATTGACTTGGGTCGATGATTTTCCCATTGTGAACACCTTTTTGGTAAAACGTTTAAAAAAGGCCAAACCGGATTCTGGGGACCGTTTCTTTTTACCAGCTTTGCTAAAAGACCAACAGGACATGGATTTTGCCAACGAACTTTTGACCAAGACGTTGCTCAACGATGCCAAATGGGAAAAGGAAATCGAGGGAAAAACACCCAATTGGGACAACGACCGCATCGCGGAAATTGATTCCATAGTTTTAAAAATGGCCATATGTGAATTGCTCAATTTCCCATCCATACCCGAAAAAGTAACCCTGAACGAGTATTTGGAAATAGCCAAAGAGTACTCCACGCCCAAGAGCAGCATTTTTATAAACGGGGTGCTGGACAAGTTGGCAAAAGAGTATAAATCAGACGGTAGGCTACAAAAAATAGGCAGAGGTTTGCAATAAACAATAATTCCTTAATTTTGGAAAAACAAATTTTAATCATGAAAAGAGTAACAACAATTTTAAGTTTGATCATGGTAGTTGCCGTAATGGGCGTATCATGCAAGGACAAAGCATCAAAAAAAATAGTTGCTGACAATGTTGAAACTGCTGTGGACAGAGATGAAGCAGCTAAAAACGTTCCCGTAATGTCTTTTGAGAAAATGGAACACGATTTTGGTACTATCCAACGTGGAACTCCACAAGAGACTACTTTTACATTTACAAATACAGGTAATGCTCCTTTGATCATTACGGACGCTAAAAGTAGCTGCGGTTGTACAGTGCCAAATCCTCCAAAAGACCCTATCGCACCAGGTGAAACAGGGGAGTTGTTGGTCAAGTTCAACGGATCTGGTCAAAACCAGGTAACAAAAACAATTACCGTAAATGCAAATACAGCTAAGGGTTCTGAAATTTTAAGAATCAAAGCATTTGTGCAAGCACCAGGAGCTACACCCGCTGGTCCTGTTAAATAATTAAAAGACCTGAATGGAAAATATAGGACAGTTTTTACCGCTGATATTGATTTTTGCCGTGGCGTATTTTTTTATGATTCGCCCGCAGATGAAACGTCAGAAGGATGAGAAGAAATTCGCTTCAGAATTAAAGAAAGGTGATAAAATCATCACCAAGAGTGGGCTGCACGGCAAAGTTGTAGAGTTGAACGACAAGGATTTTTCCTGTGTCATTGAAACTATGGCCGGGCGCTTAAAGTTTGACCGATCAGCCATTTCGATGGAAATGAGCAAAAAGTTGAACACTCCCCCCGCCGAAAAAAAGTAAGCGAAAACAACATACAATAAATTAAGAACGTCCCTTGAAGTTTAAACTTCAAGGGACGTTTTTTTTGTATCTTATTCCAAATTTTGAAAAAATATGGGAACAAGAAGACAATTTGTAAAACGTGGTGGAATGTATGTGGCAGGCTTGGGGGCATCAATGGTGTTTCCTACCGAATTATTGGCATCGATTCGGAAAAATATAAGTCCTAACGATAAAGTACAAGTTGGTCTTATTGGCTGTAAGGGCATGGGCTTTTCCGATCTGAGTTCCATGCTTCAAAACAGCGAAGTGGAAATTGTTGCCCTGTGTGACGTGGACGAAAATGTACTTCGGGAAAAAACGGCCGAACTGGAAAAAGGAGGCATCAAAAAACCAAAATGGTATTCCGATTATCGAAAACTGCTGGAGGACAAGGATATCCATATCGCCATTATCGGGACCCCGGACCATTGGCACTGTCTGCAACTTACCGATGCCATTGATGCAGGCAAAGATGTGTATTGTGAAAAACCCATAGCCAACTCTGTTGCCGAGAGCCAAGCTATGCTTGCCAAGGTGAACGCCAGCGACCGAATGGTGCAAATAGGGCAGTGGCAACGCAGTGAACCCCACTTTGTGGATGCCATCAACTATGTGCATTCCGGTAAATTGGGACAGATCAGGTTGGTAAAAACCTGGGCCTACCAAGGTTGGATGCAATCCATACCAGTGGTTCCCAACAGTCCAGTGCCTGCCGGTGTGGATTATGATATGTGGCTGGGCCCAGCGGAGCACCGTCCGTTCAATAAAAATAGGTTTCATTTTAATTTTAGATGGTTCTGGGACTATGCAGGTGGCTTGATGACGGATTGGGGCGTACACTTGATCGATTATGCCCTGTATGGGATGAAAGCCTCCACGCCAAAATCCGTAATGGCGATGGGCGGCAAATTTGCTTATCCCGATGATGCCGCGGAAACCCCCGACACGCTACAGACCGTTTACGACTTTGGTGATTTTTCCCTGCTTTGGGAACACGCCACGGGAATTGATGGTGGCAACTACGGACGAAACCATGGAATCGCCTTTATTGGCAACAACGGCACCTTGGTGCTGGACCGCGGTGGCTGGGAAGTGATCCCCGAGCACGACCGTCCTCATTGGAGCAAGGATTTGGGACCTAAAATAGAAGCCGTTCCCGTACAACAAGGAGTAGGGCAAGGGTTGGGATTGCATACCCAAAATTTCTTGGAAGCCGTAAAAACCCGTGATAAGTCTATGCTAAAAGCACCCATTAAAGTAGGTTATGATGCGGCCATGGTAAGCCATTTGGGCAACATTGCCTACAAAACAGGGGAGCGCTTGTTCTGGGATACCGAAAACGATAGGTTCAACCACTCCGAAGCGGATGCTTTGTTGACCAATGAATACCACAACGGTTGGGAGTTTCCGAAAATTGGTTGAGTTGATTTTTATATAAGGATTAACATTTATGTGTTACACCTATTTTGTTGACTATAATGATTTAAGATAAACATTAAACAAAGTTTTTCCGGAATTACCAAATTGTTTGTTCGAAGACTTTTCGTTCCGGCATAAACAAGGTTAAGTATGATTAGTAACTTTTCGCTCTATTTTGTGTAAGCAATTCTTCTTGATGCTTTGCGCATAACACGGTTGACCAATTGGTCATTGTCACTACCCAGACTGCCCCTAACTTTTTTATTGTAGTTTACTAAAAGTTCTCCGTCTTGGGCATTATAAATATTAAGGTTTATTGTCGCGGAATGAGTTGGCCCCCAGAAACCAACTAAAAGTCCTACTACCACAGATGCTTCTTCGGACATAGGTTTGTTGGTTTCAAATGTTCCCATTATTATAGCATCCACTTTTAAAATTTTTGCTAATTCCAATGGAGTAAAGGTGTCATAATTTTCAAACGTAACTCCTGCCTTCTTTAGTTTTGCATTTGTAGTGGCAGGGCTTTGAACGTCAACTTTCAACGCTCCTCTTTTTTTCCTTTTTAAAAACCACGAATGCATTGCCATTTGGATAGACTCTCCTTCTGATTCTTCCATTCTTTTTAATTTTTCAGGAGAAATGTCTTTCATATGTTTTGGTCTTAATGTAACCGATGCTTCAAAGGGAATGACACCTATAATCTTATGGTTTTCTGCAATTTCATCAAAATCAGGATGTTCAAATAAATTTGTTTGACCAGTAATTACATTGCTGAAAACAATTGTGAAACCTAGAAATAAAAATTTCTTCATTTTTTAAATAATATTTACTTTATGATTATTTGATTTGCCAGCGAACTATTTCTTAAACAAAATCAATATTGATTCTGGTAGCGAAGATGGGGCAGTGGAACGGAAAATTCAGGTACAGATTGACGGATGCCTTATTTGAATTGACGAATGGGTGCCTTTTTAAGAAACCGATGTTTTTTTAAGAGAAGAATACACCAACGGATGGAAGTTTCCTACGATTTGAAACAAATCACCGTTAAGACCTGGATATATAAAATTTTTGTTTTACCTAGCGCTTTTGATACAATGCAATTGCACTAAGGTAATTCTGGGCACCTTTCATGCTCAAATCATTAATGAAGCCATCGAGTTCCGGGTGGTTGTTCTTGATCCAATTGACGAGTGAATCCCGTTCTTGTGCCCAAATTTGCCAATTGGCGTCTTTACAGTCCAAATTTTCGATTTTCTTGATTTTTCCAGCGTCAAATTGAAACCGGTGCTCGCAGGTCAACGGATTATTTTTTAAAAATTTATAGCGTAAGGATTCCACAGCAACCTTAGCTGTAAATTCCCCGTTTAAATTTTCAACCGAAATCAATTTATAATCGGGTTGAAAAACAGAGTCCCATTTAAATTGCTCATAATAACTTTCTCGATCAAAGTTCATCACATAATCCCCTTCGGTAATGGTAAGGCTGTCCGATACAACTCCCATGATTTGATCATAATCGGAATTTTGGAAGCCTTCGTAGTACTTTTTTATTTGCTCGGTTTTATCTATATTTTTCCCTGAACAGTTCACAATCAAGTACAAGGTGGGCAGGAACAAAAGTTTTTTCATGGTTTTAAAGTAGGTAAAAAATACTGTAAATCATTCCCAAATTAAAGCCTGAGTGGCAAACAATTGCGCCCAACAATGAACCGCTCCGTTTTTTTGCCCATAAAAAAATAAAGCTCACAAGGAACATGCCCATGACCCAAATTAGGGTTGGAATAGGGTAGAAGCTCCAAACATCGTTTACGAACACCAGTCCAAAATGCGCAACGTGGATCAGGGCGAAAGCCAGGCAATCCACCAAGGCAGCCTTTTTCTCTCCAATGGAGCAGGCAAAACTGCCATGAACAATGCCCCTAAAGTATAATTCTTCACCTATGGGGCTGAAAATCATTCCGGTCAGGGCCATTACCGAAAACAGAATCAATTTATTGTTCCCAGCAATACCTTCTGGAATCTGATAGGATTTGGCAATGTATTCGTACCAATTTTGATACGAACCGCCATAAAGTTCCTTTCCTATCCAGTATAGGATCAGACTAAGGGCAATCCCGATGATAAAGGCAAAAACCAATGCCCCAATTTTTTGAGTTCCCATAATTCCAATGCTTCTTCGGCCACTTTTATTTAAAAAGATAAAGGGTACCAAAGCAGAAAGGAGCATAATGGCACCAATAGCGGCGTAGTTCCCCGTTTGATTGGCTTTCACTACCAAGATGAACCGTGGAATGCAAATCAACGCAATCAAAAAGAGTCCAAATTTCCAATTGAACTTGAAGCGTTTTTTCCAAAAGGGTCTGAGTTCGGTTTCGGGCATGGCTTTTATTTATGACTCATTCAATCAACCTATCTTGGACCACACCATTTTTAATCACTTTAGTAATAGTCAAGGTATTGCGAATGGATTCCAAGGGGTTTTCGTCCAGCAAGACCAAATTGGCAATTTTACCTACTTCAATGGAGCCCAAACTATCTTGGGCATGTAGCATGTTGGCTGCATTTAAGGTGCCCATTTTAATAATATCCAAAGGATTCATACCGCCTTCTTCCAAAATCTGCATTTCTTCGTGCAAGCTATATCCCAAAAGATTGAATTCATCACCCACATCGGTACCCAGTACCATATTGAATCCTTGTTCGTAGAGTAATTGCACATCGGCCACCTGTGGTTTCATCAAGTCAGAAAAATCATTGGATTCAATACCATATATCTCTTTCAATAGGGAACGGGTCATTTTAGCCCGTCCTATGTAATCCGGAGTAATACTTTCCTGCTTTGTTTGGTATTCGGGCAATAAATGTTCCTCATCAAACCATTGGGGAAATAAGGGATATAAAAACGCTTTGTCAATCATTAAAGTCGTGACCCAGGAAGGTTTTCTTTGCCTAAACTTCTTCAAAAGCGCTACTTGAACGCTATCCTCGGGAATAATATCAACACCTGTGAAGTGCACCAAATTCTGCACACCTGCGTCTACGGCCATTTTAAGTTCAATATTGTCGCTGACATGGGCAAACACCTCTAAATCATATTTTGAGGCCTCTTCTACTATTTTATCCACAAATTCCTGAGGAATCCGTTCCACAAAAGGCGGTGCGGAACCCTCTTCAATGGTGACCTTTATCCCGGTAATGGGATATTGCGCTACCTCTTGCACCAATTTTTCAATCTGTACCGTATCCTTCAGATAGAATAGGGAGATGCCATCGCGCCATTTCTCCGACACATAGGTTTTGGAAGGATGCCGACCTTCCATGGTAAAATGTTGGCTGGTATGAAACACATAGGGAGCCGGAACCGAGTCCTGATTTCCAAGTTCTCGCATAATCTTATAATTTTCATGGGTACAAATACTGCCGCCAGTGATAAAAATGGAGGTAACTCCGTAATGCACATACTTTGGAAAGTCATTTTGGAAATCCTCGGTATGTACATGGCAATCAAAAAGGCCGGGGATAAGATATTTGCCTTCCCCATTTATGGTATTGGAGCCTAATAATATGGAGTCAATTGCGGTAATCTTCCCATCTTTAATACCAATGGACACCTTTTTTTGCATTGGATTCCCTGTGCCATCAATTAAATTCACATTGGCAATAACCAAGTCAAATGTATTAGCGTTTTTGGAATCACAACCCATAAGAAAAACTAGGGCGCAGAAGCAACGTATGAAGTGTTTCATTATAGCACGGTGGTGTCGGTTAATGGGGGAAGTGTGCTAAATTTCGTAAAAATATGGATACAACCGCCTTTATTTCAAACAAATAACAAAATTAAAGTGTCTCAAGACCTCCATACTTTTAAAACTGCATTATCCCGTATTCTTCAACAATTACAAGTAAAAATCACAAGCGTTTGATAAGGTAGCACCAATTTGCTGTTAAACCTTTGGTCAGCGTTAAAATACGTTAACTGCTTTGGATGGCATCCAAATAGCCTTATATTCTAAATATGGAAAAAGTATTAGTTGCAGGTGCCACGGGCACCACTGGAGAAAAAATTATAAAATTATTGAATGAAGCAGAAAATTATCATCCCGTTGCGATGGTTAGAGATGCAGGGCAAAAAGCCCAATTTGAATCGCAAGGAATAGCTACCGTGATGGGAGATTTATCAAAGGATGTATCCAACACCACCAAAGGGATGGACAAAGTGATTTTTGCAGCAGGTTCCGGAGGTACAGATGTGTTCAATGTGGATCAAGAAGGAGCCAAAAGACTGATTGATGCCGCGAAGAAAGAGCATATAAATAAGTTTGTGATGCTCAGTTCCATGGGTGTGGACAATCCACGTGGCGAACTCAAAGAATACCTACAGGCCAAACAAAATGCTGACCAATATCTCGACATCAGTGGATTAACGTTTACCATTGTTAGACCCGGAGCTTTGAATAACAAAGAGGGGATAGGCAAAATAAAACTTTCACAAAAATTAAACGAACGCGGAGAAATTCCAAGATGGGATGTGGCCCGAACCTTGGTGAAAAGTCTTGAAGACGATGTTTCCAAAAACCAGGCATTCGAAATTTTAACTGGCGAAACGAAAATTGAAGAAGCAGTAAAGGAATTTCAAATGCTTTCTTAAAAGTCATTGACTTTTGGAATCTTTAATTAGTCTATTCATTTGTTCAAAAGTCTCTTTTCCTGAATCTTTAAAAGTTTGTACAATATTCCCATAAGGGTCAATTAAAATTTTGGTAGGGAAAGCTTTGACATCATAAGTTTTGGTCAAATCCATTTTTTTTGAATCATTTAGTATTTGAGTCCAGTTCAATTCGTTTTTAGTCACAAAATTCTTCCAGGAATCATGTTTATCATTACAAGCAATGCCGATTATTTCTATGTTATCCCTGTTTGAATCATAAAAGGTCTTTAATTCAGGTATTTCCTTGACGCACGGAGGGCACCAAGTCCCCCAAAATTCCAATAGGACATACTTTCCTTTAAATTGGTCAAGACTTATTTGCTTATCATTTAGGGTTTTGTAACTAAAGTTTGGTGCAGGTGCGCCTTTTTCCAAACTTTCCCAAAAGTCCATCTTCTTCTCCACAAGCTTTCCATAAGTGGAATTTTTAGCCTCTTCACTAAGCAAAGGATAGAGCCTTCTAATTTTCTCCTTTGGAAAATAATACATTAAATAAGCTGCAACCTCATATTCTAAATTGTCCAGAATAAAAAGGTCTTTCTTGTCTTCTATAATATCTCTATTCGGTTTTCTTTTTTGCAACAAGCTATCTATTCCAGGTAGCGTCCAGTCTTCATCCGGAAACCGATTAAAAATCTCACGATATATGGCTCTAATACTATTGGTCTCTTTAGCTATTTGGGTATTGTACCTTCTTAATTCCGCATTAAAACTGTTTCCATCTATTGAATAGTTAAATCCATCTTTGGAAAATGATGCGTTGATATGCAGATTTTCTTTTGGTCTTACTAAGAATTCAATATGTTGAGAAAAAGTGTACTCCAGTTTTCCATTGTCTAATTTAGTTGGAAACTTTACCCTTCCGAAATGCGGTGTGGTGATCAGGGTATCAAAATTAACAATACCCTCTTCAAATTTAAGTTTAAGGGTATTGCTCCTATCTGGGGCGTCATAAGGATATAATTGAATCCAGACCGAATCAACCTGTTGCCCCTTTGAACTAATTGATAAAGAAGCGTTCTTCGATTCTTTTTTGCAAGAAGCACACAAACAAACAATAAGTAGAAAGGACAATAGCTTTACACTTTTCTTCATTGACTCAAAATTGATGGGTCAAAAGTAGCATCTTTGGCCACTTGCACCATGGTTATTCGCACTTTGGTAGGGAAAAATTTTTCGTGGTCGGATCTCTTATGTGCATGGCCTTGTCCGCCACTATCATCTTTGATGATTAAATCCATCTGTTTGATGCCTTCCTCCCAAATTATGGATTCGTTTTCCCAAAATTCGGTCATGGAAACTTCTTTTTCATATATGCCCTCTTCCAAAAATAAATCGGTAGCGGTGCAGCCATATCCATTACCCTGCCCTTTGTTGGGAATGTAACACAGCGTCCATTGGGTAGGTTCCTTGCCCGGCGGTTTGTCCAATACTTCAATTCGAATATGCACCGTTCCGTTTTGATAATCCACAGGGCTTGTCCAATCCTTTGGAACATTGGGGCCCAGTTGATCATGGGTCACGTAATAATGGGACTTGCTGGGTGTGGAAGTATCTGCATCTTGCTTGGTGTAGGTAAACATTATATCAAACAAGACAAATTGTGAGCTTTTGTACTGTGAAAAACAACATAGTGGCAATAGTAGAATCAATAAAAGAATGGTTTTTTTCATCGAGCATACTTATTCCCGGGTAAAATTAACCGTGGTGCCAGCTTGCTTAAAAAGCATGGTGTTTTTCGCAGGATTAAACTTCATAGTAATTCCTGCACGGTCAAATTCAAATTCATCTTCATCCACAGCATCCAAAACAAAGGCTGGTTGGCCTGTAGCTTGACCTTTTAATACGCCATCTTCGGCGGTAATTTCAATATCCAACGGAAAATCGGATGCAGTATAGGTCCCTACATACTCCTCCAATTGCTCTTGGGTAACATCATAGCTCTTAAACTCGGGGATTTCAAAAGATTCATTATAAACTGTACTTAAAACAGCAATAGCAATGTCGTTGGTGTTCATATTGGCACCATTGGATGTCATGGCAAAAGAAACATCGTCATCCTCAAAATGACCAAAAATCGAAGAAAAGCCATCAATACCTCCGGTGTGTCCATAACTGGTTCGCTTATCGAACGGGAAACTGAACAATCCCAGTCCGTAACCCTCTTGAATGTTTTTCATTTGTTCTACATACTCCATTTTCACCAAATCCCCTCCAAAAAGTGCGTCGCTAAACTTAACGATATCCGTTGGATTGGAAACCACGGCACCAGCACCAACGGGAATGGACATATCGGTTTCAGGTTGTTCTTGCCAACCTACGTTAAACACATACGACTTACATTCGTTGTCTTTGGTGCCAATTTTTCCACCCACATAAGTATCCAAAAGCCCCAAAGGTTCTGTAATATGTTTCCTCAGCAATTCAGCATAGGATTTTCCCATACTTTTCTCCAAAATATAGGTCAACAAAACAAAATTGGAATTGCTGTACTGAAATTTACTATCAGGTTCAAAATCGCTGCCGGCATCCACAATAAGCTCCAACATTTCTTCTTGACTTTTGGGCTGGGTCATATAGGTAAGGTAAAGCGAGTCATTGGTGATATTGTGAATACCACTTCGATTTCCCAATAGTTGCTTGATGGTAATTGCCTCTGCGTTGGCAACCTCTGGGAAAAAATCATCCAAAGTTTGCTCCAATGCCAATTTTTTAGCGTCAATAGCTTTGAACACCAAAACCGTAGTGAATGTTTTGGAAATAGAACCGATTCTGTATCTGGAATCGGAACTTGCCACAGCTTCGGTAGACAAATCACAATACCCCAAAGACCTAGTGTAGAGCATTTCGCCATCGCGTGAGACAGCGATACTGCCCATAAACTTGTCATTTTCTTCGAGAAGGTCAAAATATTGGTCCAGTTTGGCTTTGTCAAAGTCCTGCGACCACCCTAGAATAGTGAATAGCAATAAGGAGGATACAATCCAATTTTTCATAAACAATAGTATTTTAATATTTAGGTTTTATTTTTTGACATACCCCGGTCCACGAACAACGCGCCCTGGCATTGCTTCTGTATGCTCCCCATCTTTTAGCACTTGGGTACCGTTTACGAAGACATGCTGCATTCCTTCGGAATATTGATGGGGGTCTTCAAAAGTGGCCTTATCGGTAATGGTTTTGGGGTTAAATACCACTACATCGGCATAATTTCCTTCGATGAGGCTCCCACGTTTTTCAATTTTAAGATTAGAGGCAGGTAATTTTGCTAATTTGTATACGGCTTCTTCCAAAGAAATCACTTGTTCATCCCGCACATATTTGCCTAACAAGCGAGCAAAGTTCCCATAAGTTCTTGGGTGTGTGCTAGATTTTAAGAAAACTCCTTCGGTAGCTGGAGAACCGGCATCGGAACCAAAGCTCATCCACGGTAGCGCTATTTGTTTTTTTACATTTTCTTCGGACATCAAAAAATAGATGGTTCCCACGCGACTACCATCCTGCACTACCAAATCCATAGCGGTTTCTTCGGGTGAGGTTCCACGCATCTCTGCTACTTCTTTTAAGGTTTTTCCCGTGAGATATTTTAGGGAATCTGCTTTAAATCCTACCAATAGAATTTTGCTGGGGTCACCCGCAGCTTGCATCAAGCTTTCCCATTCGTCCGTTGGCTTGGACATTTCTTCTTTTACTTTTTTTCGGATTGCCGGGTCCTGTAAACGTTCTGCCCATTTATCGTATCCACCTTCTTGCACCCATGGTGGCATTGAGGCATCCAAACCTGTGGCTCCTGCAACATAATTGTACATATCTGCGGTAATATGAAGTCCCGCAGCATTGGCAGAATCTACTTTGGCCACCACATCATCAAACTTGCCCCAATTTTCTTTTCCACTTTGTTTTAAGTGATAAATCTCCGCACGTATGCCCGCTTTATCTGCAATCTGAATCAACTCATCCAAACTTTCCAACAAACGAGAACCTTCGCTTCGCATATGGCTGATGTACATACCATCATACTTGGCGGCTACTTTGCAGAGTTCAATCAATTCTTCGGTACTGGAATAAAACGCTGGTGCATAGATCAAAGAAGAACCAACACCCATAGCGCCTTCTTCCATGGCTTGCTTCACCATCAGTTTCATAGTATCCAATTCCCGTGGAGTAGGAGCACGGTTTTCGTAACCTACGGTGTTGATCCGTAAAGTTGTGGCTCCCACAAAAGAGGCTATATTGGGAGAGATACCTTTGTTGGTCAGATATTCCAAATATTCGTTCAAAGTGTTCCACTCAATATCGTAGGTAATGTCCCCTTGACTTTCTTGTTCTTCTTTTTTCATGGATTCGTTGAGCGGACCCATGGACCAGCCCTCACCAAAAACCTCCAAGGTCACCCCTTGTTTAATATCCGCCATAGATCTTCCGTCCTCAATCAAGGATTCTGTGGCCCAGCTCAACATATTTATAAATCCGGGGGCTACGGCCATACCCGAAGCATCAATTTCTTGAGTCCCGGTAGCATCGCCCAAATCACCCACTGCGGCAATGGTATCGGCATTGATACCAACATCACCGGTATAAGAGGGTTTTCCGGACCCATCCACAATTTGTCCATTCTTAATAAGAACATCGTAATTTTCGGGCTGGGAACAGCTGGCCAAAATCAATAAAAAGGTAAGTAATGAGCAATAGTGGGTTGGTTTCATAGTCTGGTTATTTAGTGAGCTAACCAAGTTATGTTATTTTCATGGCAAACCAAAAAGGAACTGACTGATACTAAGTCTTTTTAACTCGATACTGATATGGATTTCGCCCTGGAGTTTCTTTTTTAAGCTTGGGCAGTCGCTCAAAAGCTCCTGATGCAATCATTTTTTTCTGGAAACGGCTTCGGTCCAAGTTTTCTTCCAAAATAGTTTGATGCAATTGGTGAAGCTGCGGCATAGTGAATTCCGAAGGGAGCAAATTATAGGTCAACTGCTCCTGTTGAATATCCCTTTTGAGGCGTTCTTTGGCAACAAGCACAATTTCTTTATGATCCATCCACATATCGGGAAGTTCATCCAAAGGGAACCAAGCAAAAGCTTCATCCAAATTACCTACAACGGGTTTGGTCTTTTCAAAATCTACCAAGGAGTAATGTGCCAGCGTCACAAAACGGTCGTTTATCCAAGTATCTTCTTTAAAAGGAAGGTCATGATTCTCAAAAAAATCCTGCCATTCCTTGGTAAACTTCCGGTTGGGGTCTCCAAAAACCGATAAAAACTTAAAATGAGGGTCTGACAATCCTGTACGTTCCCGTAAAATGCGTACCGTGGCTTCCTCAACGGATTCCGTCCGAAGAATATAACCGCCTGGCAAAAGCCATTTATTATTGATTTGAAGCAAAAGACACTTAAGCTTTTCTTCATGAAAAGCGATGATGACCATATCCACCGAAAGATTGGGGAGATAGGTTTTTTTGCCCTTCGTTATGAATTCCTGAAAGTCCATATTACAAAAATAATAATTTGTGTCATTTTGCCACATGAAAATCTTTTATAAATTTGTGTCGCATTGTCACAAACCAAACAATTATGAAAAAATTATTTCGAACTACATTAAAAACATTGGGCATCATCTTGGTCATCTTAATTGTTGGTGGACTATTGGGATGGTGGTACCTGAGTTCACAATTTTTAAGTTTTGAAGATGATTACACCGAAAAAAAAGAAATACCAGAACTCATTATAGAAGGTTACACTTTTTTGGACCGAAACGAGAATGGCGCTTTGGATGTCTATGAAGATGACCGCGCATCCATTGCCGATAGGGTAGATGACCTACTCTCCCAGATGACGGTAGAGGAGAAAATCCATATTTTAAAAGGTTCGGGGATGGCCTCCGGAATGGGTATGGTAGATCCCGAAGAAGGCATTCCCGGGGTAGTGGGGACCATTGTGGCAACACCAAGATTGGGGATACCAGCACTCAACCTTTCCGATGGGCCTGCAGGACTCCGAATTGAGCCCAAACGCGAAGGAATTGACCGTACTTTTTATTGTACCGCTTTCCCCATTGCCACACTTTTGGCATCTACTTGGAACACAGATTTGGCCTACAAAGTCGGTGATGCCATGGGTAATGAAGCTTTGGAATATGGAATTGATGTAATTCTTGGACCAGGAGCCAATATCCACCGTCACCCATTCTGCGGAAGAAACTTTGAATATTATTCCGAAGATCCTTTAGTAACAGGTAAAATAGGAGCTGCCATGGTCAATGGCATTGAATCCAATGGAATAGGGACTTCGGTAAAACACTTTGTGGCCAACAATCAAGAAACTAACCGGAACTTTAACGATACCCGGGTATCTGATCGTGCGATGCGTGAAATTTACCTGAAAGGATTTGAAATTATTGTGGAAGATGCCCAGCCTTGGACGATAATGTCTTCATACAATAAAGTGAATGGCACTTATACTGCTGAAAGCAAGCATTTACTGACGAATGTTTTACGCGACGATTGGGGCTTTGAGGGCCTTGTCATGTCTGACTGGTTTGGCGGGAACGATGCCGTGGCCATGATAAACGCTGGGAACGATTTATTGGAGCCCGGCACCAAAAAACAATGGAACGCCTTAACAAAAGGGTATGAAGATGGCAGCTTGGATATGAAAGCTGTGGATACTTCGGTAAAACGAATCCTAACTTTGATTTTCAAGAGCAAGAAGATGAAGGGGTATGACTATAGTGAAAACCCAGATTTGGAAGCACATGCCGAAATCACAAGAAAATCGGCATCGGAGGGAATGGTTTTATTGAAGAATGACAATGTATTGCCCTTGGAAAAAGGCAAGAATGCAGCACTCATCGGTGTGTATTCCTACGATTTTATAGCTGGAGGAACCGGTTCTGGCGATGTAAACGAAGCCTATACGGTTTCCTTGGAAGAAGGGCTTGCCAATACGGGCTTTTCAGTAAGTCAAAAAGCAAAAGAAGCTTACCAAAACCATAAAAACAGTAATCCTGAAGCTTTTGAAAAACCAGAAGGGATGTCTGCTATGTTCAATCCTTACCTTCCGCCAGAGATGACTTATGATGAAACTTTAATGCAAGAGATTGCAGCGGAAAGCGATTTGGCCATCGTCACTATCGGTCGCAATAGCGGAGAAGGTGGTGATAGGGTAGTGGTGGATGATTTTTTATTATCCGTTAAAGAAAAAGAGATGCTAACGGCCACTTGCGAAGCATTTCACAGCGTCAATAAAAAAGTAATCGTGGTTTTGAATATTGGAGGTGTCATTGAAACGGCATCTTGGAAAGATTTACCGAACGCCATTGTATTGGCGTGGCAAGGTGGGCAAGAAGGGGGCAACGCTGTTGCGGATATTTTAAGTGGAAATGTGAATCCAAGCGGAAAACTGACCATGACATTTCCCGTACAGATTGATGATCATGCAAGCAACGCCAACTTTCCACAGAATGGACTGCCCATGCAGATGACTGACATGTTATTTGGCAAGGATGACGTACCCGAAGATGAAATGGTGAAAAATGTGGATTACACGGAATACGAGGAAGGCATTTATGTAGGATATCGCCATTTTGACAAAGCGGGCTTGGATGTTTCCTATCCTTTTGGTTTTGGGATGTCCTATACCAACTTTGAATACGGCGACATGGAGCTGGTCCATGAAAATGATTCGCTCAAAGTTGCTGTTCCCATAACCAATATGGGTGAAATTGCGGGTAAAGAAATAGTGCAATTCTATGTGTCCAAGGATTCCACCCAAATCGACAGGCCTACCCAGGAACTGAAAGCTTTTGCCAAAACAACCCTGTTATCGGCAGGGGCCACCGATACCTTACGAGTAAACATCCCTGTGAAGGAGTTACGCTATTGGAACGAAAACGGTTCACAATGGACCTTGGAGCCCGGAAAATATTTGATCAAGGCTGGAGCTTCATCACGCGATATTAAAAAATCAACGGAAATAAAGATTTAATTAGGTAGTTCCCCAGTTTAGTTAAGAATTCAGGCAATCGTATTGATTGCCTGAATTTCTTTAATGTTATTCCACCGCATTATAAGGAATATAATTCTCCCATTCCCAAGGCGTGTACACATCTTTTAGAGTGACTTCGAGCAATTCCTTAAAAATACTATTGCCCCGTTCAAAATTGGTCATGATCATAATGCCTTTGCCCGTTTCTGGAAAAAGCACCGAGTGGTGTACAAATCCGCTTCCATGCCCTTCTTTAAAAACAGCTTTGCCATGCGGTGTTTCAAAATAGCCCCAGCCCAGACCATACCCCAAACGTATTGAATCATATTTATCCGTGATGGTATTGGCCTTCTCTCCAAATTGTTTTTCAGAACGAATTCTGATGTGCGGACTAAAGATCTCATCGTAAGATTCCTTGCTGATCAATTTTTGATTGAGCACCGCAGTCAAAAATTTGGTGTAGTCCTTTGCCGTGGTTTCCAAAGTTCCACCACCTCTGGGCTCGTTATCCTTGTCTTTTTTGAGGGATTCCCCCTTTTCGTTGTGTCCAAGCGCAAAATCCTGGTCAAATCTTGTTTTCCATTCGTAGGCAGAGTTTTCCATGCCCAAGGGTTCAAAAATATTTTCTTGGGCCAACTGCTCCAATCCTTTGCCTGTCAATTTCTCCAGAACCACCTGTAGATAGATAAAACCTTCACCGCTATAGCCATATTTGGTTCCCGGTTCCTCGTGCACCCTTAATTTATAATCGTCTTCAAACCACCTGTAATTTTTGAATCCCGTAGTATGGTCGAGGCACATCCTTGCTGTAATTTTATGGTACATTGAATCTTCTTTCAAACTGGAAAAATCATCGTGCCAACGGGTCTGTGGTTCGTATTCGTATATTTTCTTGGGGAGATACGACTCCAAGGGCGTGTCCAAATCAATCACGCTATCCTCGACCAATTTCATCACCAAAACTCCAAATACGGCTTTACTGAAAGATGCTCCGTAGATATTTGTGGAATCTGTCAGTACTATTTTATTGGGATAATCTTTATACCCGAAAACCCTTTGATACACGGGCTGATTATCATCAAAAATGGAAATGGCCATACCATATACTTCTGAGTCGGCCATTAATTGGTCAATTTTTTTGGTAATGGAATCCTTGGTGATTATAGAGCCATCCAAACGTTCAATGCCTTCCTGTTTTGGACCTGAACAACTGCAGAATATTGATAAGCCTATTACGAGCAATAGGCCAAACGTCTGGTTCTTCTTCAACCTTAAAAAAGGAATTGAAAAGGGATAGTAACACTTGTTTTTCTGTACCACGTAAATGATGTTGAAGATGATAATGCCGATGCAAATGGGTACCACGGAAATAAAAATGATAAATCCCCATTTCTCGATGGTCAGCAAACTGATAAACGACAGCACCGCCAAAATCAATACGGTGATTTGAAAGTTGATTACCTTAATGCCATGCTCGTTATACATTGGGTTATCTTCCCTTTTGTGAATCCATAGAAAAAGTGGGATGAGTACATTGAGTAGCGGCAGAAATAGTCCGGCTAGGGGAGTTGCGTGCATTAAAAGCAGCCACTTCTTTTTAATGGTTTCCTCTTTCGGATTTTCCAAAGGAACAAGCTCATCCACTTCTATCTCCAAGGCTACTGCCAAGAGCTTAACGGTATTTAGGTGCGGAGCGACCTCTTCTTTTTCGATACGCTGAATAGTCCGTACCGTGACATTGGTTCTGTGGGCGAGTTCCTCTTGGGAATACCCTTTCGTTTTACGTTGATACTTGAGTCGTTCTCCGATTGATGTATTGCTCATAATTTTTGATTTTGATTCATGAACAAAGGTATCCCTGGGGTCATGACAGCACCACGACATTTAGATGTCACCTTTATGTCATACACAGTAAAATCGGCACTTATGCGATAAAAATAAGGATTTTGGTGTCCAAAAAATCCAACTGGACCCAAGTTTGGATAAACCCTATGGAAAAGCAGTATCAACTATTTCTTCCTGCCCAAAAATCGGATTACGGAGCCAGTTCCCACATGGCCATCTCCTTCATTGAGTTCCACCGTGGTTTTTTTAAGTTCTAGGATTTCGTAATCGGGAAAATCGGATTGCAATTCTTTTATGGAAAACAAGGATTCCAAATTACCCGGACCTCCAACATTTGGATTGTTTTTTTTGTATTCTAGATGATCTTTACCAAAACCTTCAAAAATGATGGTCCCGCCTTTTTTTAAATAGCTGTGCAACAATTTATGGTAGCCCGAACGGATGTGGGGAGGGAAGTGGGCATAAATCAAGGCAATGGCGTCGAATTGTTCTTCGCGGTATCCCAAATCAGGGAGTTCTCCTAACAGATAGTCAATGAACACCTTGTTTTTATCTGCCAATTTCAAGGCTTTTTGATGTCCTGCTTCGCTAATGTCAAAAGCGGAGACTTCCCAGCCCAATTGGGCAGCAAATACGGCATTGCGTCCCTCGCCCTCTGCACCAAAAAGAATGGAGCCTGTTGGCAGGGTCTGCAGTTTTTCTTTTAAATAGTTGTTGGGTCGGGTGCCGTAGGCATATTCGGTTTGCCCAAACTTGGTATTCCACTTTTTAAGCCAGTCGCTTGTCATTTTTAAAAGAGATAATAGTCATAAAATTAGGGGAATTGTTTAAAGTAACACACAAAAATGATGATTATGATTCACAAACTGATGCTAGTCATGGAATATTTAGGATGAATCAAATAATTTCAACCAATAGTAATTTTAAAACATACTAGTCATGGAAAATGGTAATAAAAGCCCAAGAAAAAAGGTTTTTTGGATATTGATAATAGTATCGATAGTAATTGGTTATATAATCTATGGCGCTATGAGAGAGCAGTTTGGTTTAAGTTTTCTGGTTTTTTTCTCTGGTGTACCTTTCTTATTGTTTGCGGCAGGAGCTTTTGGCTTGTTATGGCCCAAAATAAAACCAGAAGGCGATGAAGTGTATATAAGCCATGCCTTAATCATTGGACTGCTATTTATTGTACTTTTCTTTATCCATGTCTGGGTATTATTGCCACTGTTATGTCCAAGATTTGCCGAATGCTTGGCCATATAACCGATTAGGAAAAATTGGAATTGGATTACACTTGATTATCGATTCCATTTTTTCTTTTAAGTATTTTTTGGATTGTATGTCTTATGCGTACCCAGCCAGTCCAAACTTGATATTCCACTTTTTATGCCAATCGGATGCCATAAGGTGTTGTTTTGTTGGGGTAAAGTTAGGGGTTTGGGGAGAAAAAGAGTTCGTTATCGGTTTGGCTATGCGCAGTGTCCCAAAAGGCATTGCATATAGTTGTTGACATTAGTTGTTTATTTTTTCTTGAACTTCTTTAAATGTTAGCCCTTTTTCATTAACCCATTCTGAAAATCCATTTGAGTTCCGTCCAAGAACCATGTTGGATGCAGCACTTGGACTATTAAACACAGCATCTTCAGCAAAAATCAGTTTGTCACCACTCTCAACCATGATTTGTGTTTCGACTAACTTTCTTCTCATGTTTCTGTAAGTCTCTGTGCATGATTTTGAAAGACTCTTTTTTGCTTCGCTTCCTTTCGCGACTATGTAACCTTGGTCAGTTTCGGTCATTCGTGCTTTAAATGTTCTTGTTTTTATGAAATAAGTTTCATGGACTTTACTTTCTTCTTTAGTCTCAATAGGTCGCTCGTCAGCAGTTGAGGAGATAAGGAATTTGAACCCCATTACTGGTAAAATCAGCTTTATTTGTTCTAGAAAATACTCCATATCGGAGATGTCCGCTTCATGAAGAGTCGGCAAACTGGGAGAGTTACCATTGTCAATCTGTGCAGTTTTTGCTGCAAGAGCAAGTTGTACTAATCTTGATTCTAAATATCTAATTTGAGTTTTCGTGAGTAGTTCATCTTTACTCACGAAAAAGATTAGTTCTTTAAAGTCCTTATTGGAGTCGCTTAAATGTTGTTTTAATCGTGATTTTATATTCTCAGCTTCTCCGATATAAATTTTTTCGTCAAAAGCATCGTCCGTTGGGTCTCCTTTTAAGCAATATATTCCTGGGTTATCGAATTCTGCTCGATTCATGATTTTATTAACCGTTGCTCTTGGCGAATAAATAGCTTTTCCAACCCAATTTCCAATTTCGCTTAATCTAGGACCGTAAGCAGTTCCGTCAATCATGTATACTGTCAGTTTTTTCCCCATTCGGTCTCTTTATTTCAATTAATGCTAACTTTTAATTAATACTTCGACTACGCTCAGCACAAAGTTATTTTTAGCGACAGATAACGAAGTTCGCATAATTTTCGCTTACAAAGGAAAAGACTTATCAAGCATTATTAACACTAAAGTGTTGGTAGCTATTGGTTTAGATTTCTAGGTACCCCTTCGGCTCCGCTCAGGGGACAATTGGAAACAACTATAATGAAGGTCAGCCGTCCTCGTCCAAACTACATTGTATTCAGCCATTCCAGATTACGTTTGTCCATTGCTTCTTGTGAAATGAGTTTTCCACTTTTAATATCTTGTTCACTCATTTCCAGCATCTTTTTTTGCTCGTTCGTCAGTTCCACAACATCCGATTCAGATGCACTGGAGGAGACCAATTTATCAAGTGCCTCCAGAAAATCCTTGTTTCTAATGGACAATATCTTGTCAATCAATTCATTTCGTATTTTATCAATGGTAGCCATTTCGTTTCTGTTTTGATATTAAATATCTGAAAATTAGCTATCAACCCTAACAATTTATGGCAATTCAACGGTAGTTATGCTCATTGGCGCCAAAAAAGTTCAACTACAATCACAAATTTTGCTGTAATTTCCATCAAACCTAATCAAACATACTAGGTTCTTCACTTTTTATCAAAACTAAAGTGTTGTAGGATAAAGGGTTAGATGTTAAATAACCCTTCGACTCCGCTCAGGCTGACATTGTCACTTATAATTTTGCTCCTTAATCATTTCTAAATCATCGTTTTTGCCTGTCATTTGCCAATGTGCCAATGAAATTGGGATGCTTCCGATGCTGTTCAGGGTATCAAAAAAATCTTTGACTACAAATGGGTCGCCTTGCGATTCCTTTAGTTTCGCATAGTCGGCCAAGGCATTTTCCAACAAGTATTTGCCCGTAATATAGCTGGTTCCATATCCTGGTTGGCGCAAATACAGGTGTTGTTCAAAAATGAGCAGCTCTTTTTCGGTTTTCATCCAACCACGAGGGGTGTATTCGCTGTGAATTCCCCCCGCTTCCTCCATGGTCATTTCATTGGCGTGGGCGTACAAGGATCCCAAACCTCGTGCAGCACGCTGCGCAATCATGATGTACACAATCTCTTTGGCCCTTGGGCTATCATCATACAATCCAGCTTGCAGAAACATTTCTTCAACCGCGGTGGCCGTTCCCTCATTTCTGGAATCCCAAATATTGTACAACAAAGGTCCTTTGCGTATTTCACTTGTATGTGGTTCGGTATCCATACGGGCCAGCTCAAACCAATGGTAAAAATGGGAATATAGTGGCCTTGGGTCGTAATGCTCGCCAATCTCAAAAAAATTACGGGTTTCCTTGGGGATATATTCGCCCAAATGTTCGCGTAGGGCGGGTTCAAAATAGGGTTTTATGGTAACAATGTCCTGTTGGTCCAAAAAATCCATTAAGCTGTTGGCAGCTTCATCAGCCATTTTATCGTAGGCTTCGGGGGAATCCGCAGCAACCAATTCCGATAGATTTCTGTTTCGATGTTCTTCCAATTTTAACGCCGTCCAAGCACGGGCAAGCTCACGCTTCAGAATCATCACCTCATCATCCCATGTCAATGGCACGAGGTGTACATTTTGTAAATACCAAGTATAATTGTCCTTGCCAATGCCCGAGGGGCCCGTTTTTGATTCAGATTCGGCCTTTAACCAAGAAACCAAATCATCGGTGGAAGCTATGGCATCATCAATAACGGCAACCAATTCAGCGTCATCTTTAACGGAAGTTCTGTTTTTTAATTCATTAAGCACGCTACTCTGATTTTGAATATCCCGAATTCCTGCGACCCATAAATCCTTGGCATTGCCTGTTAAGTTTTTCTTCGCTTGCGTATTGAGCGGTCTAATCACCTTTAAATTGGATAAGAGTCTAGACCTTTGTTCTGAAGATAGCGGAAATGTGTAGGTCCATAGTTCCGTTGTACTATGATTGGTTGGTCCTTCGTGGGCGGGCACATCGCTTTTATAGGTCCAAACGTTTTTGTAAAATGCTGGATCCCGCACCCAAGGTTTTAAAATACGGTGGTTAAAATCATAACCGTTCATTTCCGCCCAAACAATCATCCAGTCCACTTTATGCTCCAAGGACCAGTTGGTGGTGTCTATGGATTGTAATTTTGACTGTAGCTCTTTAAATCGTGGCCAACGCTTTTTAAAGGTTTCTGCAGTATAATCAGGTGCCCCTTCAAGCAGCGGTGGATTTTCAAATGCTCTCCATGTTTTAAATAATGCAACTAAATCTTGATAATCGTTGGAAGTGAAATTTTCGGTTTTGGTTTGATTTTGAGTGTTTTCTTCTTTCTTTTCGGATTGACAGCTTAAAAAAAGTACTACTAATAAAGGAAGAAGGAGGTTGGTCGTTTTCAAATGGTTATGCTTTTTTGAATTGTTCTTTATTCAGAATAAATGGTAACAATAAAGCCAAGTTCGTAGAAATTTCGTTCACAACCAACAATTGTTGTAAGCTGTTATCAACACTAAAGTGTTGAGGTATATCGAGTTATTTAAGAAAGAGCCCCTTCGGCTCCACTCAGGGGCCTAGTTGAAATGGCCATAACGAAGAATTTCCGTTATTTTGTGATACAGCAAAATCTATTAGTATGGAATCACCCAACTGGCAAACCGCCATGGAATTTGAAGATATCACCTATAAAAAATGTGACGGCGTGGCACGCATCGCCTTTAACCGTCCCGATATACGCAACGCATTCCGACCGAAAACCACCAGCGAGCTTTACAAGGCTTTTTACGATGCCCAGGAAGACACCTCCATTGGAGTGGTGCTGCTTTCCGGCGAAGGGCCGTCGTCCAAGGATGGTAAATGGGCCTTTTGTAGTGGTGGGGACCAAAAGGCACGCGGTCATAAAGGCTACGTAGGGGATGATGGTTATCACCGGCTGAACATTTTGGAGGTACAGCGATTGATTCGTTTTATGCCCAAGGTGGTGATTGCCGTGGTTCCAGGGTGGGCCGTTGGGGGCGGGCACAGTCTGCATGTGGTATGCGATATGACCCTTGCCAGCAAAGAAAACGCCATTTTTAAACAGACCGATGCCGATGTGACCAGTTTTGATGGTGGCTACGGCTCCGCTTATCTCGCTAAAATGGTGGGACAGAAAAAAGCGCGTGAAATTTTCTTTTTGGGAAGAAACTACTCTGCTCAAGAAGCGTACGAAATGGGTATGGTAAATGCCGTAATTCCGCACGACGAACTGGAAGACACTGCCTATCAATGGGCACAGGAAGTCTTGGCCAAGTCACCGACCTCCATAAAAATGCTCAAATTCGCCATGAACCTTACCGACGACGGTATGGTGGGGCAACAGGTTTTTGCAGGTGAAGCCACGCGATTGGCCTATATGACCGAAGAGGCCAAAGAGGGTAGAAATGCGTTTTTGGAAAAGCGTAAGCCCGATTTTGGCAAGGACAAGTGGATTCCGTAGATCAATGTTCAATTAGCAATAAACAATTGACATAGGTGTTGATTGTTGTCACATCGAGCGCAGTCGAGATGCGACAGTCCGAAATGATATCTGTTAATTTGTGACTTTTTATAAAAGTGATTGTCATTCCGTGCTTAGACACGGAATCAATTGTATGAGACCCTGAAACGAGTTCAGGGTGACGCAGAGAAAGGTATTGCCGCCAATTCTGCTTCTTTATTCTTGAATCAAAGAGATTCTTCGACAAACTCAGAATGACATAGAACTGAATTAGTGTGATTTGTGGAATTCGTGTAAGACTGAAAGTACAGGATAGCCCGAAATAGAAAAGAGCCTTGCCGTTATGGTCAAGACTCTTTTACGAGAACACTATATGAAAATGAAAAAATTACTTTCTGATTAATAACAATGTAAATGTAGCTAGCATCTCTACTAGGGTAAAATTATTGTTGTGAAGTAGCTGTCAACTGTTGTCAGCGTGGTGTTTCTTGTAATTCTTTGGTCAATTATTGCCTGGCATAGTCATTCTGAAGGAGTGAACGACTGAAGAATCTGGGTTTCTCGACTGCGCTCGAAATGACACTAAGCACCTTATGCGGATTTCTGGCTTTTGATGCAATCGTGAGATTCTTCGCCAAGCTCAGAATGACAACTATTAGTGTGTTTCGTGAAATTCGTGTCAAGCCAACTATGTTCAAGATGATTCGTTGTCATTCTGAAATAGTGCAACGACTGAAGCATCTGGATTTCTCGACTGCGCTCGAAATGACCCTAAGCACCTTCTACGGTTTTCTGGTTCTTGATGCAATCGTGAGATGCTTCGCAGCGCTCAGAATGACAACTATTAGTGTGTTTCGTGAAATTCGTGTCAAGCAAACCGTTACGGATAGCCCTAAATAGAAAAGAGCCCTGCCGTTATGGTCAAGACTCTTTTACGAGAACACTATATGAAAATGAAAAAATTACTTTCGTTTTTATTGCATGGTAAAAGTACCACGAGTGTTTCCGTAAACGAAATTATTGTTGTGAAGTGTCCTAATTCTGTGGTTTTTTGGGAGTTTTAGTATATCCCATCGATTTATGGTACCGCTTTTACGATGTTTGACAGCACGCCATTCACATCAAAATACGGTTCCTCGGCCAAACCGGTTCGTACAATGACCAAATCTTTGGAAGGAATCATAAATACGTGTTGGCCTTCGAAACCATTGCAAGAAAACATATCGTTGGGCACATCAGGATATTTTCCTTCGGCGTTGAGCCAAAAGTGTGCGCCATAAGTACCGTCAGAATTAATCGTGGGCTTAGTGATGTAATCCACCCAAGTAGAATCAAATAGTTGCTCTCCGTTCCAATTGCCCTTATTCAAATGTAATTGCCCAAAACGAGCCCAGTCACGAGTACTGGCCCATGCATAGGAAGACCCCACGTAGTTCCCTGCAATATCAGCCTCCAAAATCATAGAGTACATTCCAATTTTATCGATCAAGGCGGAGTAGGGGAAGTCCAAATATTCTTGATGGCTTCGAAACTGCTGCCGTAGAATTCCAGATAATAGATTGGTGGTGCCCGAGGAATAGTTCCAAATTTCGGTTGGTTCAGCAACTGCTTTTTTATTGCGCTGCGCCTGTGTCATATCACTGTCCAAAAACAACATACGGGTAACATCGGATATACCCGAATAATCCTCGTCCCATTCTAACCCACTTTGCATACGCAACAAATGGTTCAATGTAATGTTCTGGCGTTCGTCATCTTTCCATTCAGGAATAGGAGCAGGCCAATCCATTTCTAACTTGCCCTGATGTTCCAAAATACCATAACAGGCGGCCAGCACGCTTTTGGTCATGGACCAACCCAAAATGGGGGTGTCCTTATCAAAACCATCAATATATTTTTCAGCTATCAAATGCCCCTTGTACAAAATGAGCATAGTCCGTGTCTTTTGTGTTTCGGGCTTGGAAAATGCCATTGCCATCGCTTTGTTGATTTGATCCATATCCACTTCTGGCAATACGGTGTCCATTGGAGCAGCTTGCCCATAGGGATAGGGAATGGTATCTGGAGCTTGGTTCCTTTGCGGTCTAATGGTCAATGCCTCGGGGTCGTAATCATCATTTATCAAAACCGCACCCAATCCATCACGATACACAGCGGTACGCTTCATCAAACCATAAACGGTTGAAGAGGCGGATTCCTCGTTTTTATTTACCTCTGTCGAAGCAATTTCAATCAAGGGAGCACTATTATCGTATTGGTTCATACTCGCCGCTGAACGATCGGCCACAAAGACGCCAGAAGCCGCATTTTTGGCAGCATAACCAGAAATAATATTCAGTTTAGGGTAATTCAGGTAAACGACCACTCCGATTACAACAAGGAGGAGCAGCAAAATACGCTTAAGTAGTTTCATGGTATAGGATGTATTTGTAACTTTCTGCATCTAAATATAAACATTTAAACATGTCCAACATCGGATTGATCATTGAAGAGCGAAGTAGAGATATTGGCGATTTTTTAGTGGGAAGACTAATTCCTTTCCGTAAAAAGCGCATGATCGGCCCCTTTATTTTTATAGACCATATGGGTCCCACACGGTTAGGGCCTGAAAAGTATATGGATGTGAATCAGCATCCGCATATGGGTTTATCCACTTTGACCTTTATGCTGGAAGGAGAAATTATCCATGAGGACAGTCTTGGCACCCACCAACGGATAAGACCCGGTTCCGTGAACTGGATGACCGCAGGAAAGGGAGTGACCCATACCGAACGTACACCAAAAGATATGCGCGATGGCAATACTTTTACCGCCCATGGCTATCAGATTTGGGTAGCCCTGCCAAAGGAACTAGAAGAAATGGAGCCCCAATTCCACCATATTGATGAAAAAGACATTCCCAAATGGGCCGATGGCAGTACCGAATTTACATTGGTCGCCGGGAATGGGTACGGAAAAAAATCGCCCGTGCCGGTGCATTCCAATCTTTTTATGGTAGAAGTGAAAGCCAAGGAATCCTACACCCTCAATGTCAATGGAAATTTAAAAGGCGAAATCGGTATCTGCATCGTGGAAGGCAGCATTGAAGCTTGTGGAGAAACGGTGGGGGAGGGAAACATTTTGGTCTCCAAGGTCGAGGACACCTGCAACATCAAACTACAACCAAATACGCATTTATTGCTGTTCGGGGGCGAACCTTTTCCCGAGGAGCGTTATATTTATTGGAATTTCGTTTCTTCCAGCAAAGAAAAATTGGAACAGGCCAAAAAAGCTTGGGCCGATAAAACCTTTGTGATGATGGAAAACGACGACACCTATGTGCCATTGCCCAACTAAATCCGAATCAAAAACCTCGACACCCTGACCGACCAATGCCAAACAGACCGGTAGTTTTTTATCCCTTATTCTCTTTTGTGCTTTTTATTTTGATGGGTTCCTGCAAAAAGGAAAAACCAGACACCAAAGAAGCCCAACTTTACACCAAATACTGTGCGAGTTGCCACCTACCGCCCAAAATTGATGCATTGCCCAAGAATGTTTGGAAAAACTCGGTGCTTCCTGCCATGATGGAGCGTATGGAAGTGGAAGGCTTGTACCAAGATTCCAATACCTCTCAAAATGGTTTTAGGCCAAAAATAACCCTTCAAGAGTGGGTACAGCTGGAAAACTATATCGTTTCCAATGCTCCTGAATATTTGGAGGCGATCACCATTCAGCAGGCCGATACCCTAAAGCAATTTAAAGCAAAAGCCCATTCCGTAGATGATAAAAACGGGGCTATGATCACTTATCTGGAATTTTTGGACAAGGATAATGAAATTTATTATGGTGACCTTTCAGGAAACCTGGGTGTTTATAATTTTAGTGAAGAAAAATCAACCGCAATTTACCAAGGAAAAAGTCCGGTAACCTGGTATAGCAAAAAGGATTCCATGGAAGTTATCAGTGAAGTGGGCATTATTCGTCCTTCTGAAGCAGTCCAGGGAAAAATGATTCAAAAAATAGGTGATGACACCCTCACAATGGACCACAATTTTCATAGACCGGTGCATACACTTTTGGAGGATATGAACAATGATGGCAAAAATGAACTTATCGTAAGTGAATTTGGCAATGAGTCGGGACAACTATCACTTATGGTAGCGAATGATTCCGGAGGCTACTACAAAAAAGTATTGCTAAATCTTCCAGGTGCCATTAAAACCGTGGTCAGGGATATGGACAATGATGGAAAAAAAGATATTGTGGCCTTAATGACCCAAAGTAGGGAGAGCATTACTGTTTTTTATCAAACGGACAATTTGGTTTTTGAGGCCAAAAATATATTGGAATTCAGTCCTGTTTTTGGAACTAGTTGGTTTGAATTGGTAGACTACAATGGTGATGGTCTCGAGGATATTATTACGGTGCAGGGCGATAACGCGGATATTTCCTATGTGCACAAACCTTATCATGGTATGCGAATCTATCTCAATAATGGGGACCATACCTATTCCAAAGCTTTCTTTTACCCCATGTACGGGGCGACTCGGGTACTCTCTCGAGATTTTGATCAAGATGGAGACCTGGATTTTGCCTTGATCAGCACATTTCCCAATTATCAAGAGTTTCCAGAGCTTAGTTTTGTTTTTCTGGAAAATCAGAATTCCGAGAATTACACCTTTACTACCAATATTTTGGAAGATCCCTCCAAAGCGCGCTGGTTTTTAATGGATGCTTCGGACATTGATAATGATGGCGATGAGGATATTGTCTTAAGCTCCTTAACTTTAGGCTTTACTCCAGTTCCCAAAGTATTGACCGAACGTTGGAAGAACAATAATGTGGATATCATGGTCTTGGAAAACGTATTGTATTGAAAAAGTGGACTTTCATAGGGTTTATAGTTTTGATGGGGTGTTCCCAAAATGAAAAGCCGGTGGAACCGTTCCCAAAATACAAGTGGTATGGCCATGAGGTAACCGCATCAGCATACAATTCCGTTTTTTGGCAAACGGATAGCATAAACCCATCCGTGGCAGCTTGGGGAGACACCTTAAAACCCGGTATGAAAAGCATAGCTGTTTCCCGTGACCTTATTAAAATGGGATTCACCCACAACACCATGGTCAAAATTGATACCTTTCCCGATACCTTCTACGTAAAGGATAAAATGCATTGGAGGTGGCGTAACCGAATAGACATCTATATGGGGAAAGACGTGAAAAAAGCTCGGGAATGGGGCAAAAAAAGATTGATTATTTGCTATGCCGTTCCTATTGACTCAATAAAACAGTAGTAGATTTTAATGAAAAACTCGTCAGTTCGAGTTTATTTTCGAAACAAAGTGTAGAAAATGAGTATCGAGAACAGCACTTTTTCTTTGAAAACTTAATTCTCGATACAAAATTTTTGTAAAATTTCACTCGAATTCACTGTGTTCAAAATAAAATTATTTAATGCACTACGAGTTCAATAAATTTACCTGATGAAGAAAATTAGCCTACTAGTATTTGCCTTAGCTCTGGGTGCTTGCTCCACCCAAAAAGAAATTGTGGACATCCCCATTATTTTTGATACAGAGCGCATTCTGTTGACCAAGGAATATCTATTGAACAGATATGGATTGGACCAAAATACACCCGAAATAACACCAAAAATGGTAGTGCTGCATTGGACCGCCATCCCATCCTTGAAGAAATCCTTTGAAGTGTTCAATCGTTCCACCCTGCCCATTTGGCGTCCCAATATTGAGAGCGCAAGCGGTTTGAACGTATCCTCACATTTTTTGGTGGACCGAGACGGCACCATTTATAGATTGATGCCCGAAACCATTATGGGCCGTCATGTAATCGGGTTGAACCATTGCGCCATCGGCATAGAAAATGTTGGCGGTACGGAAGAAACTCCATTGACCAAACAACAGCTCAAATCCAATATTTATTTGGTGAAGTACCTGGCTTCAAAATATGATATCGATTACGTGATTGGGCATCAAGAATACACCTCATTTGAAGGGCATCCGCTATGGTTAGAAGTGGATGATGGCTATCGAACCGAAAAAACAGACCCGGGAATGGATTTTGTGGAAAAGGTGCGAAAAGCCACTAAAAAATTTAACTTTAAGCCTGTTCCCACAAAACAATGAAAATGATAAAGCATATAATTTCCCTTGCCATCTTGTTGTTGTTTGTCTTTCCCGCAAAGGCACAAGATGAATTGACTTCCAACTTATATGAAACTTATGGGGATTACAAAGAGCCGAGCATAGGCAAACGAAGAATAAAGCATGCCGATATTCAGCCGTTAATCCAAAAATTAAAGGCCAATCCAAAGTTTGAAGTGCAAAAAGTAGGGGAGTCCATTCAAGGCAGGGATTTACATTTGATCAGTATTGGGTCGGGGGACAGCAATATATTTTTGTGGTCTCAAATGCACGGCGATGAGCCAACAGCCACCCAAGCTATTTTTGATATCCTGAATTTTTTGAATGCACCGGAGTTTCAAGAAGAAAAGGAGGCCATACTCTCCAAATTGAAGCTTCACTTTTTACCCATGCTGAATCCTGATGGGGCAGAAGTGTTTACCCGAAGAAATGCCTTGGGCATCGATATTAACCGTGATGCTTTGCGATTACAATCCCCAGAAGGGCAGACCTTAAAAAGGCTGCGAGACAGTTTGGATGCAGATTTTGGATTTAACCTGCACGACCAAAGTAAATATTACAATGCCGAACGTACTAACAAGCCCGCTACCATTTCTTATTTGGCCACGGCCTACAATTATGAAAAAGACATTAACGAAGTGCGCGCCAATGCGATGAAGGTCATTGTGTTTATGGACAGAATCATTCAAAACTATGCTCCTGGACAAGTAGGGCGGTACAGCGACGATTTTGAACCTCGCGCTTTTGGAGATAATATTGCCAAATGGGGCACCAGCTTAATTTTGATTGAATCTGGCGGATATCCGGGTGACCCGGAGAAGCAGGAAATCCGAAAATTGAACTATGTTTCAATCCTGTCTGCTTTGTATACCATTGCCAATGAATCTTTTAAGAATATTCCAATAGAGGAATACGAAAAAATTCCACGCAACGACCGAATGCTGTTCGATTTAAAAATTGAAAACGTGACCTACGAACTTTTGGGCGATGCCTATATTCTTGATCTTGGCATTTATAACCAAGAAGTCGATTTAAAAAATCACAACGAATTTTATTACAAAAGTACCGTGGCGGACCAAGGTGATCTATCCACCTATTATGCGTACAAAACCTTTGATGCCAAGGGGTACACCATAGTTCCACCAAAGGTGGCAAAAGTGGAACGTATTGAAAACCCCATGGGTTTATTAAGGAACGGTGTGGCCTATGTAAAAACGGAAAAGCCCAATAACAGTGAGTTTGTTCATTTCCCATTGGTTTTGGTCAATGATGGATTTGAATTGAAAAACTTTAGCATACAACCTGGTATCAACCCCAACTTCTTTTTAAAGAAAGATGGCAAGTTGACGCACGCCGTAATCAATGGTTTTTTGATTGACCTTTCCAAACCCTTGAACCAGCAGCATACGGGCAATGGCCTGATCAACGGTAAATAAAATTATTAAAACAAATAAATAACCCTTTTAGCACATAACAATGAAGAAACAAATTTTAGTAGGATTATGCCTGTTGGCAGCACAATTGACATTCGCACAAGAAACCGTTAAACTCTTTAATGGAGAAAATCTGGACGGTTGGATCAATCACGGAGAAGAAAAGTGGTTTGTCGAAGATGGTTTATTAATTTGTGAGAGTGGCCCAAAAGGCGAGTATGGATACTTAGCCACAGATAAATTCTACAAGGATTTTGAGTTGACCTTGGAATTTAAACAAGAAGCCGACGGCAACAGTGGTGTTTTTATCCGTTCTACGTTTGAAGGAACCAAAGTAACGGGCTGGCAAGTGGAAGTAGCCCCTCCAGGCAAAGATACAGGCGGAATTTATGAGTCTTACGGGCGAGGTTGGTTGATAAAACCCGATCCCGAGAAAGACAAGGCCCTGAAAATGGGGGATTGGAACACGATGAAAATCCGAGTGGAAGGTCCTGAAGTCACTTCTTGGCTCAACGGTGTGGAAATGGTGCATCTGGAAGATGAAAAAATAGGCGAAGGTGAAGGTGCCATTGCCCTCCAAATACACGATGGAGGTGGTATTCGCGTAAAATGGCGAAACATAGAACTGGTTCCTTTGGATTAAAATAAAAAGAGGCTGTTTGATTGTCGTCATTCCGAACTTGTTTCGGAATCTCATCATATTGCGTACAAGCGCTATGAGAACCTGAAACAAGTTCAGGTTGACGTTTAAGACGATTTCAAACGGCCTCTTACATAGTATTTAAACCCCTAATTTTTCAACGGAGTCACTTCAAAGCTTCTATATTCAATAGGGCCGTGATCGCCTTGAATCATAAATGGACCGGGCTCTCCTTCTTTGCTATCCAATGCGCCTCCTGTAATTCCGGGAATCGTGGCATCAGAAATAACAGTTTTACCGTTCAAGGTTACCGTCACTCTTCGCCCAATCAAGGTAATATCATACGTCTGCCATTCTCCTGCAGGTTTTGAAGCGTTCTCGTTCGGTTCCAAAAAACCGTAAATACCACCTAAATAAATATCGGACGGTTCGTAACCTTCACTGTCCACAATTTGTACTTCGTAACGTCCGCGTAGGTAGATGCCGCTATTACTTCCTTCTGGGTAACGGAATTCTACATGGAGCTTAAAATCTTGGAATTTTTCGTCGGTAATTAGGTTGGAGCCAGACTCAGGACTGGTCAAAATACCATCTTTTACCACCCATTGGTTCTTTTCACCATCTACGTGCCATCCAGAAAGGTCTTTTCCGTTGAATACATCAATGGTTTTTCCCCACTTTGGGTTTTCGGTATATTCCAGTTCGGGGGCTTTTACGCCTGTCCAGTTGATGATAGAACCATCTGTATAAATTAATGTCCCTTTTAATGCATTGCCATCCAATTCGCCGTGAAAAATCATATCGCTGCCCTTGGGTTCCCATTGATTGGGAATACTAAAGGTAAACTTGTTGTCTCCGAAGGTTTCCACTTCCGCGATGGGCCTTGCGCTACCAAAAGCGAAGACAAAACGGCCTAAAAGCGTAGCGGTTCCCGAATGTCTGATTTCCAACCAAGACGGGGAGGTCTTCCCCATAAAGTCCATTTCCAAATCCCATCTGCCCTCCAAAGGACTAATTTGCTGTGCATAAAGACTACTTGTAAAAGCTAAAAGTAAGGTGCAAACGAAAGTGTACATCGTTTTTCTTTGGGTCATCATATATCTGTTTAGTTTTATTGCAGAACAAGATACGTATAATCCAAAAATTAACTGATCGGTAAAGTGCTTGGATCTACTCGCAACCACCCGTGAAACCGTTGGCGCTGAATTTGGTCTGCACGGCACCTTGGAGTCCATTGTGTGTCAACTGAATTACCAAATTGCTTTCACCACTGCCGTCACGTTTTGGAGTGCAATATTCAAATAGGTAGTAGCTTCCTGCTTGTTCCTCTACACGTTCGGAGATATCGTTGAAGGTGTTCTCCAGTTCTTCCGAATTGCTGGCAAAAACACTGGCAGTCTTACCGATTTGTTCTAAAACTTCGGTATCTATTTCCGCACCAAGTCCAATCGTGAAAAAAGAAATATTCCTATCGGCTTCTTCTACAGCTTTTAATGCATCGGATTCCCTGTATCGGGAAGCTTGGTCTGTACCGTCGGTGAACAAAACCACGGATGCTGCATTGATTACTTCTGAGTTTTCATTGAGCAAATCCTCGGCAATGTTTGTTGACTTGATCACGGCCCCGTACAAATCTGTTGAAGGGTCGTTGCTGATATCCGTTGTGATACCATCTACGGAGGCTGTCAATTCGGTTGCAGATGACGTTAATGGGTTTAATAAATGAAGTTCGTCCTCACCATCAAACCAATAAATCGCCATTTTAAAGGATTCATTAGCGGGTGTCGGCATTACATTGCTGATAAAGCTGGTGGTAGCCGCCTTTAATTCATCCAAGCTGCTTTCCAATACACTATTACTCAAATCCAATACTAAAAGTGTGTTATTATTGAATACTTGTGTGTTCGGGGAAATCCGCGCAAAAGATTCCGAAGGGGATATGGAATTGAAACAATCATCGTTTCGTCCTTGTTCATAAATGGAAAATTGATCCGCAGCTAATCCTGAAATTGGATTGCCCATCAAATCCGAAACCCTAAAGAGCACGGAAACTTTACCTGGCAAGGTCGTAAACTCATCTTGAATGGATAATAGCACCTCGTTTTCACCAAAACCCAAACAATCATCCGGCTCGCCACCAAGTCCAAGTTCACTGTCATTGATGTCAAAATTGACATCATCATCTGCATTTCCGCAGGAAAATAAAATAAGACTAAAGGATAAAAGGAATGTGTATTGAAGTATGCGTTTCATTTTCATATAAAGTTAAGGTTCTGCATCCACAACGCTTAATTTGGTCGAAAAGTATTCACAATCAAAAGAATTGAACTAAAGAAAAGTTAAAAGAAATATTGGCTTGTTAAAATAGTGGGGGTCCAAGCAATTTTTAATATTTTCACTCCAACAAAACACACCAACCTATCTAACCAAAACCAATAACAAACAATAACGCTAATAGGTTGATATTATGACTATACTTTTGTTCGGAGCTACCAAAGATATTATTGGAACACCTACCTTATCGGTTCCAACAGCAAGCTTGACGGGCCGAAAAATCCCAAGTACCGTAGGGGAACTCAAAAAGTTTCTTGAAAATACATATCCAGAACTCAAATCCATTTCAAAGGTGACCGTTGCCGTGAATCAAAATTATGCAACGGACAATGAAAAAATTAATTCTTACGACGAAATCGCCTTGATTCCACCACCGAGAATTTGATGCATGTACTGAACAAATCTAAATCGTGAAACCAAGTTCCAAAATATCTGGCACAAAATCATCCAAATTGTTTGGACTGGTATTGTCGGGTGGTGCGAGCTCACGAATGGGAGAGGACAAAGGGCTGTTGAACTATCACGGAGCGCCACAACGGGAGCATTTATATCAACTTTTAAAAAAGGTTTGTGACGATGTATTTCTAAGTGTTCAGGAAAAACAGCTTGATGAAGTTCCGCTTGGAATCAAAACCATAGTGGACCAAAACACGTATAAAGGACCATTCAACGGCATTTTAAGCGCACACGAAGCTTATAAAGATGTAGCTTGGCTAGTGCTGGCCTGTGACCTCCCGTTTATAGATTTGGAAGTATTGCAGGAATTGATTGAACAACGGAATCCTGAAAAGTCCGCAACGAGCTTTGCAAATTCAGAAACAGCTGAACCAGAGCCTTTGGTGTGTATTTGGGAGTCCAAAGGGTTGGATAAAGCCTTGGTGTTTCTGGAAAACACAAATAATCGTAGTCCAAAAAGGTTTTTGATGGATGCGGATATCAAATTGGTCCATTCAAAGGATGCGCAGGTGCTGTTCAATGCGAATTCACCATCAGATCATGATGTTGTAAAAAAGAAGTTGGAAGAGCGGGAGAGGGGCTAGTTTCTTGGTTTGGCTCTTTTATGATTGTCCAAATCCAAAGTTTCGAGGTCTTGGAAGGTTCCGCACGAAATTTGTCTTTTGACCAATGATCTTGATTTTTTTCGTTTGGTACGTGATGCTATTTCCTTATTTAAAAAATTCATTGGAAAAGTATTTTACCTAAAACGAAAATACTATTATTTTATTTTGAAAATCAGAAGATTAACCTTTTTTAAGATTGATTTGTCCTTCGATATGCTCTAAAATGGACATCCAGTGCATACGCAAAATCAGTGCGGCAGTGGGTACATTATCTTGTTCGATGGCCTCGACTACAGAGCGGGTTTGGTTGCTCAGCTTTTTGAAAAAATCAAAATCTTGGATAAAGTCGTATTCATAAAAGTGTAGTCTAAGTTTAAGGTCTTTTAGGATTTGCAAAAGCACTTTATTGGTGCAATGCTGCACTAAATGATTATGAAAATGGAATCGAGCCGTGAGCCCTTCGGCCAAACTATCCACCATTTCCATTTTAGATTGCAGTTGACCTAAAACATCCATCTCATCGGCATTGAACTCAACGTGCTCCAAGGCCATCACTTCCAATTGCGCAACGATTTCGATAAGGTTTTTGACTTCGGTTTTGGAAAGTTTGGCGACAACAAAGCCGCGATTGGGCACAGCCTGCAATACTTGTGCATGCTCCAATTGGCTCAACGCTTCTCGGATAGGGGTCACACTTATCCCTGTAGCTCTGGAAAGTGCCGCCAAATTAATGGTCTTGCCCACTTGTAATTCCCCGTTTTGAATCTGCAGCAATAAATGCGCTTTGATGGTATCTCTTAAAACAGAAAGTTTGCCCATAATTTGAGGTTCGGAATCAGAAGAAGGGTAGGGTGCCTACTCCCTTTTTTCATAGATAAAGGACTCCACCCCGGGCAATTCCTCATCTTCGCTCCAAATAATTCTATTGCCCATCAACTGAAAGCTGCCTCGCAAAACACTGCTCCCTTGAAAAGCAACTTCGGAACCATCACTGGCCCAGGCTCCAGTTGCCAAATTGGTACCATTACAATCGGCAAAATACTGGTTGTTGGTGATAGCGGTTATGGTAAAGTTGGATTGTTCATATTGGTAAGTGGTATCAGCATTTAATACAAGGGTTCCAGAAACACAATCCAACTCATCCAATAGGTTGGCAGATGATGTTCCATCTCCATCGATATCAACATTGGCACTTAAATTGACTTCAACCAAGTTCCAAGTGCCCACAAGCTCGGCGCTGCTGAACCCAGATTCTCCATCATCCCCGTCTTCACTGCAGGAAATCATCATAAAACAAGGTAAAATCAAAAAGGTAAGTAACTTGGTGTTTTTCATGGGACCACAATTTATAATTAGATGAAAATAACATAATTTCAAGAATAATGCTTCAAATCCGAATGCATTTCATCGATTAAGACCCCTTAACCACACTAAAAAACCTCATGTTTCGTTTTTTATCAAAATTACTTAACTAAATAATTATGAAAAAACTTAGCCTAAGAATCTTATCCTTCACTGTTGTTGCGACTGCTCTCATTGGTTTGCAATCTTGTAGTGAAGATGGTATGCCCGGTGAAGGCGAAGCCATTACGGAAACTGAATTACAAACTATTTTAACTACCGATGAAATTGGAGGGGTTGCGGATTTTGCCATAGCAGAGCTCTACAATGGAAATACAACCGCTAAAAATGCATCAACAGCAAAAGATGATTGCTACAGTGCAACTTATACCGATTCTGGGTTTGACGCAACGTTCAACAACTGTGTGCTCAACGGAACAGATAATGTAAATGGAACTGTAAACGTAACCTACGAGACCGGTGAAGGGAACGCTTCCTTTACAGCAACGTTTACGGACTTTTATGTGGGAACCATTAAACTAAATGGTACCAGAACCTACCAAATAACAGCCAATAGTACCGAGACTACGGGTTCTTTTACGGTATCCAGCAATATGTCCATCGAACTGGAGGATGGCTATACAATTACCGAAATGGGCACTAAAACATTGACCATCAGCTTTGATCAGAATGCGGAAAGCACCCTATTCACACTTACTGGCACATGGACTGTGGAAGCCGATGAAAATACCTATGCTGTGGAAATCTTGGATGGTCTTCAAGGAAATTCCACTTGCCAAAACATTACCAGTGGAACTATGGTCGTGTCCAAAAATGGATTGGCCGTTACGGTTGACTTTGGTAATGGAGATTGCGACGATGTGGCAACGATTATCTATCCAAACGGAGCTACCGAGGAGATTACTTTGTAATACCTTTAAAATATAACTGAAGGAAGGTCTAAAAATTAAGGCGATGTCATATTGAGCTTGTCGAAATATTTTCAACTTACCGATAATCAATATCGGTTTCGACAGGCTCAACCTGACAAATCAAAATTTTGTTGCTTTTTGGACGGTTTCTTTATTATCTAGTTAAAGGCTAAAAGCCTGTAAACTTACCTGACGGCAGTCAGGTTTTATTGTAGTTACTTTCTATAAATTTATGGATGGTCCCCTCTCCGGTCTCCCTAGGGGGAGAGGTTTCCCTCCTTTGGAGGGATTAAGGGAGGACCTGATGACATGGTTTATTCTGGGAGGGTAATACCCCGAGGCTTGTCTCTTCAGTAAGTTTTTATTTTACCATAATTCCTATTTTGTTTGGTTATATTTAAGGAAACAAACTATTTATGGTAAAGGAATTGGTGGCTGCTCAGAATGACTTTTTTGCCACACAAAAAACCAAAGACGTCGGATATCGGAAGCAGTATCTCAAAAAGCTGCAACAAGAGATTCTAGATCAGGAAGATGCTATTTGTGATGCCCTATATGCCGATTTTAAAAAACCGAAATTTGAAAGTCTGGCCACGGAGACCCAATTTGCGCTGGCAGAGCTGAAGCATACCATAAAAAATATCGACTCGTGGAGCGAGCCCAATAGGGTATCGGCTTCGTGGTCCAATTTTCCTTCCAAAGAATGGATTCAGCCGGAGCCTTATGGCAAAGTGCTTATTATTTCCCCTTGGAACTATCCGTTTATGCTCGCCATTTCCCCCTTGATCGGGGCATTGGCCGCTGGGAATACCGCGATTCTAAAACCTTCGGAATTTAGCACGCATACTTCCCAAATAATTGCACAAATCATTCGTAAAGTATTCCCGCCTGAGTACGTAACGGTAGTTGAGGGCGGGGTTGAGGCTTCCACACAATTATTGGCCGAAAAATGGGAGTACATTTTTTTTACGGGCAGCACAAGGGTGGGTAAAATTGTCTATCAAAGTGCTGCGGAGCACTTAACACCGGTAACTTTGGAACTGAGCGGCAAAAACCCCTGCATTGTGGACGAAACAGCTTCCATAAAACTCGCTGCCAAACGGATTGCCTGGGGGAAATTCATAAATGCAGGGCAAACCTGTATTGCGCCGGACTATATTTTGGTACACAAGAGCGTAAAGGATGCTTTGGTAAACAGCCTTAGACAACATATCACGGAATTTTACGGGGAGGCGATGGAAGCTTCCAATGATTTTGCCCGAATCGCTACGAGCAAACATTACGAGGAGCTTAAAGCAATGCTTGAAGGTCAAAAAATTTTGTTCGGGGGCACTTTTACCGATAAGGACCGCTATTTGGCGCCCACTTTAGTGGATGAGCCCACATTGGACAGCGAAATTATGGAAGGGGAAATATTTGGTCCCATTTTACCACTGATCAGTTATGAAGATGAAAGCGAACTGGACCAGTATATTTCCAAATACCCAAACTCGTTGGCGTTTTATGTATTCTCCAGTGATGAAAAGTTTCAAAAACGTTTGATGCGTCGCTATTCCTTTGGTGGTGGGGCCATTAACGATACCGTGGTGCACATCAGCAATAAAAATTTGCCCTTCGGCGGTGTGGGTGCTTCGGGGATAGGGGGGTACCACGGAAAACACACTTTTGACCTGTTCTCCCACCATAAATCCATAGCCAAAAGAGGCACCTGGTTGGACCCTCCACTACGTTATGCACCTTATAATCTTTCGTTGAGTTTGGTTAAAAAAATCAAACATTTATTCTGATTCGTTGCTAATACGTCAATTTTTGAGCATGGTATTTAATAAAATCACATTTATTTGCTAAACAAAAGTTAAATCCCTGACGCATAGGTAGTTTGATGCTAACTTTAGAAGTGACCATTAAATAAACGCCTATGGAAGCAACACAAAAAAAGTATCGCATAGCGGTATTATTGGATATGTCCAAAAGTTCGGCATTTGTATTGACCAGTGCTGTGGAATTGGCCAAACAAATGGATGGTACCATTGAGGTTGTTCATGTAAAACCGGGAAGAGCCATCCGCCAAGCCAACCCAAACTTTGAATCCACTAAGGCCGAAATCCAAGAAATGATTACCCAAATGGGAGAGGAGAGACAGCTGCCGATTACGTATAAATTGGAATATGGCCATGTAAAACACCGAATACGGGATTATCTGGCATTGCAAAAACCGGATATTTTGGTTTTAGGTAAACGCAGGCCTAGAATGGGTTTGTTTTTTGAAAGTATCACGGATTTTGTCATCAACCAAACCCGAAACACCAATGTACTGATACTGGGCGAGGATGATAAATTCCATACGTTTAAGGATATTAACCTTGGCTTTTTTGGAACGGAGCTGGAGGAATCGGATTTGGAGGTAATCAAAGATTTACAACGGGACAGCGAGAAACCGGTGCGTCATTTTGATATTTCGGATGATGCATCACAAAAACGGATATTTCCCTGGAACAAAACGGTATCTTATAAATTCGGTAAAAGTACCAATGCCATGGACGGATTGGTAAATTATGTATCACGAACCCATACACAGTTGTTGTGTGTGCCCAAAAAAGGAAGCAAGCGATTTTGGTTTAAAGCAAATCCCATTAAGGCTGTAATTCGAAAAATAAAGGTACCGTTATTGATTTTACCGAAATAAGGGATTGGGAGATGGTGTTGTGGGTTCTAAAATATTCTATTTTACATAATGTAAATTATAGAACAATTTAATTCCCGTAAATTTTCCATTGGTAGGTATCGACCATTTCACCCAACTTTGTAATGCTACCACTATCAATACTTTCTGTTCCTGGGTTATCCGAATAATACATTGTACCCTCTCTCAATGAATATAACACAACATTATCATACAAGATGGAAATAATTTCATCTAGAATTTCATTATCGAATTGATTGTTTGCGAGCTGCAATGAAGTCAAAAAGGGATTGTTGGATATATCAATGGTTTGAAAGTTGTTATTGCCAATCACTAAATATTTTAAGGACTCATTACTTGAAATATTTAATTCAGTGAACAAATTGTCATTTGCATCCAAACTTTCAAGATTTAGATTATTCGAAATATCCAAGCTACTTATTTGGTTCTCATTAATTTGCAAGAATTTTAGCAATGGATTGTTCGAAACATCAATAGAAGTTACCTGATTAAATCCAACAGACAAGGAAATCAATTCAGCATTATTCGATGTATCTAAATTTGTCAGTAAGTTACTACCTAAATGTACATGGGTTAGTTTATTATTATTAGATATATCCAAACTACTTAATTGATTTTTATTGGCAGATAGTAGCACCAAATCTTTATTGTTAGCCAAATCCAATGTTGTCAACTGATTTTCTGACACGTAGATCCGTTCTAAATTTGGATTTTGTGTGATATCCAAACTTGTCAAGGAATTTTCAATTATATATATCTCCTTTAAATTCGGGTTGCCTGATAAATCAATACTGGTCAGGTTATTTCGATACACTATTAAATTTTCCAACACTGGGTTACCAGAAACATCGATGGTGGATAATCTTCCTTCATTAATCCCCACATACTTCAGCAATTTTAATTTAGTTAAGTCAACCGAAACCAAATTATTTTGATATTGATATATCTCATTTGGAATTTCACCTCCAATAAATGTAAAGTATTCTATAACCTCAATGGGGCCATTAATAGTTATAGTATAATTTCCAGCGGTCTCATAAATATGAACAAGCTCAATCGGTTCTTCTGTATCGGTTGTGGAGGTAGTATAATCATCAACAACCCCATCTCCCCAATCCACCAAAAAATTCGAACCCGTAAGCGATTTAATAGTCAAAGTCTTGGTTGTTTGTAGCTCGGATTCATCTATATGTAATTCAAAAAAATCAGAAATCTCAGGAAACTCCAAGCTTAAGCCAGTATATCCAAAATCAGTGGATGTAAAACCAGCGGTAAATAGGTTTTCTGTAGGTGTATTATTTACTTCATTTTCTGAAACTTCAAATGCTATGGGCAAAGTATTGGCAACGAACTGTGACATTGCCGAACTTTCATATGGCACCATTGAAAGAACCACATCATTCTCATCGACCACAATAAACTCTGTTAACCTATAATTACCTACTTTCAAAGTTATTTCAGAAGTACTGTAACTGCCGTTCACATGGATCAAATTAACCCTTTCCCTATTAAGAATTGAGCTCCCATTACTACTTTTTACGCTAATCAAGGCAAAAATAGGTTCAAGGTTTTCCGTACCTTTTTGTGATGTACTCTGTGCCTTTAGTTCGGTAAAATCAATTTGAAATGTATGGACACCATCAATTTCTGAGGGTATTAAATCTTCGGATGTAGATTCGGATGAACAAGAAATCAGTACAAATGCTGAAGCCAAAAGGAAAAATATTGTAGTTCTCATTAAGAGATAGTTTGGATAGTTTGTTTTGTTAATTCTCGCCCTAAATTAACACTATTTTTCTTACATTAGATTTTAATAATCGGTGTTTATCGAAATTTCTAGTTCAAATGCCTTGGTTTTAATTTGAAAATATTGACGCTGCCAATTTAAGTAGGATTGAACAGGGAAGATATTCAGTAGGTCTCGATATACTTTCTCTTATTTCTGAAGGGCTAGGGGTGAAAGTTGATTTGGTATAGTAGTTCAGAGCTTTTTGTCATTCCATACACTTTCACCTCCCCCACTCCCCTTCGACTTCGCTCAGGACAGGCACTGGTTTCCCAAAACCCTATGCTATTCCACTTTTTTAAGGATGTTAGGTAGTGTTCTTGACAAGAAAATGGGGTAAACGCTAAATTTTCAATACAAAATAGGATGAAAATGCACTTTTTTATAGAAACTTTTTAAAGAAAATCCATTTTTACTAGGATTTCTGCAAAATATGGTTAACTTATTATATAGAGAATATAACACTAAAAAAGATATATGAGGCAACTGAAAATCACTAAACAGATTACAAGCAGAGACACTAAATCCTTGGAAAAGTATTTTCAAGAAATATCAAAAATTGATTTAATTACCGCTGAGGAGGAAGTGGAACTGGCCAAAAGAATACGTGAAGGAGATCAGCTTGCCCTAAATAAGTTAGTAAACGCCAATTTGCGTTTTGTTGTTTCCGCAGCAAAGCAATATCAAGGGAGCGGGCTGCGCCTTTCCGATTTGATCAATGAAGGAAACATTGGTTTGGTGAAAGCTGCCAAGCGCTTTGATGAAACCAGAGGATTTAAGTTTATCTCCTATGCGGTGTGGTGGATCAGACAGTCCATCCTACAGGCCATCTCACAAAACTCCCGTATGGTGCGGTTGCCCTTGAATAAGATTGGGGAAATCAGTAAAATAAAGAAAGTCTTTTCCTCTTTGGAGCAAACGCATCAAAGACCGCCAAGTGCGGTGGAAATAGCAAATGAACTTGATATGACTTCAGCCAAGGTAAAATTGGCCATGAAGAATTCGGGAAAACACTTGTCCATGGATGCCCCTTTTAATGAGGGGGAGTCTTCAAATTTGTACCATGTGATACAATCCAAATCATCAACAAGTCCCGATGCCAACATGATCAAAGAATCCCTTAGTTCTGATATCGATGAATTGTTAAAAACACTGCCTCAAAGAGAAAGTGAAATTATACGGCTCTATTATGGTATTGGCGAACGAACCCCAATGAGTTTAGGACAAATTGGTGAGCTTTTTGACCTTACCAGGGAACGTGTTAGGCAGATTAGGGAAAAAGCGATACGGGTTCTTAGAAAACGTTCGCGCAGCCAAGTATTGCAAGCCTATTTGTAGACGGCAGAAAGTAATAGATAAAAAGTCAATCCTAAGGTTGGCTTTTTTTTGGCTCTATCCTATACAAGTATTTGAAACCAATTAAACAAGATTTTCAGAGTTAGATGGTTCCACTATTCTTTACTAAAAACCATGCAGTGCTGCCAAGGTAGGTTCGCATTATTTCGTTGCAAGGTTAAACCGGCGGCCTTCATTTCCTTGACAGCCTGTGCCTCGGTCATTTTATGTAATTCCTTTATGGGCACCGTCCTATCTTCGCCCCGATACTCTATTAAAAATAATTTGCCCTTCGGTTTTAAGGCTTTTTTTATGGATGCGATCATTTCCTTTGGGTAATTGAATTCATGATAGACATCTACCATCAACACCTTGTCCACACTATTTACCGGAAGATTCACACTTTTTTCACTACCCTTAATTATTTTGATGTTTTCGATATTACGGGCTTCTCTTTTTGCACGTAACGCCTCCAGCATTTCATCCTGAATATCTACCGCATAAATGGTTCCTCTTGTTGTCATGGGTGCCATTCTAAAGACATGATAGCCAGAACCCGCACCAATATCGGCAATGATGTCCGTGGGCTTTATATTCATGTTCTTGAGTAGAATAGCGGTGTTTTCCTCCTCCTCACGCTCTGGTCTTTCCAACCAGTTCATTCCTTGAAAACCCATGACGTGGGCTATTTCACGACCCATATACCATTTTCCGATACCGTTTGGGTCTCCTTGCTTATACACATAATCCCCCGCACTGTTCTTCGTCTGCCCGTTGCACGCGCATAAAAAAAGTAAGCCAATTAAAACTGGGATTCTGGTTGATATAAATCGAGGTTTCATAGTTTTGGTTTAATATCCAGCAGCCTGACCATCTTTACGGGATTCCGATGCTCCTGAATACACTTTATTTTCCAGATCAAGACCAATGGCTTGGTACCCACCATACATACCCACACCAAAGCCAATACGATGGCCTTTTTTTCGTAATTCCCTTAGGGTTTCGGGTTCAAAACCGGTTTCAAGATATAAGGTACCCCCATTGGTCATTTTGGACCCCGTGGGTTGCGAACTGCCACGATGCCTCATTCTTGGTGCATCCCCGGCTTCTTGCAAATTCATTCCAAAATCAACGATGTTCACTACAATCTGTGCATGGCCCTGAGGTTGCACTGCTCCGCCCATGAGACCAAAACTTACCAAAGGGTTTCCATCTTTGGTTATAAATGCGGGAATAATGGTATGAAACGGTCGTTTCCCAGGCTCCAGTGCATTGGCATGGCTCCTATCTTGCACATTGAACATTTGTCCACGGTTTTGAAGCACAAAGCCCAAACCATCAGGCACCATACCCGATGCAAACTCGGAATAAATACTTTGTATGAACGAAACCATATTGCCGTCCTTGTCGGCAACGGTCAGATAGGTCGTATTCCCTGTTTCTATTTCCATATCTCCTGCAGGGTAGCTATCGGCAGCTTCGTCCAGACTCAAAAGTTTTCTACGCTGCGATGCATACTCATCGGATAAGAGTGTTTCCAAAGGAATTTTGTTGAATTCGGGGTCTGCATAAAATTTGGCTCGGTCCTCATAGGCCAACTTTTTGGCTTCGGTGAGCACATGCAAATATTCGGCGCTGCCAAAGCCCATTTCGCTGATATCATATCCTTCCAAAATATTCAGCATCTGCAATGCAGCGGTACCTTGTCCGTTGGGCGGGAGTTCCCAAACATCATATCCTCGATAATTCACAGAAACGGGCGTTACCCAATTGGAGGTGTGATCGGCCAAATCTTCGTAGCTCAAAAATCCGCCGTGTTTTTTCATATAACTATCAATGGTCTTTGCAATGGAACCTTTGTAAAAGGCGTCGCGACCTTCTTTGGCAATTAGCTGATAGGTATTGGCCAAATCTTGATTTACAAATACTTCGCCTTTAATGGGAGGTCTTCCAGCAGGCATATAGGTTTGGGCAAAACCGGGTTGGTCCTTTAGCCCTTCATAACTCGATGCCATTTCGTAAGCTATGACTTCTGATACCGGAAATCCATTGTTGCCATAATCTATAGCAGGTTGCAAAATATCTTGCATGGATAACTTGCCAAATTTTTCATGCAATTTGAACCATCCATCCACGCAACCCGGAACCGATACTGGTAAGGGGCCATAAAGGGGAACATATTTCATCCCTTTGTCCATAAAATAATCAATGGACAAGGATTTTGGTGCCCTACCGCTGCCATTTAAACCGTACAATTTCTGTTCATCGGCGGACCAAACTATGGCAAAGACATCGCCGCCAATACCACAACTGGCAGGCTCCACAAGTCCCAAAACCGCATTGGCCGCTATGGCAGCATCCATGGCGCTACCTCCTTTTTTTAAGATATCTAAAGCGACTTGGGTGGCCAAGGGTTGGCTTGTTGCTGCCATACCGTTCTGGGCCAAAATTTCAGAACGTGTGGTAAAGGTTTCACCTGTCAATCGGTCTTGGGCATTCAGCACGCTTCCGAAAGTGAGCAGGACAATAAAGGTTGATAAAAATTTCATTTTCAATTTTTAAGGTAGTTATCCATCGAAGTCCAAGGATTCTCAATACTTGGACTGGATTTAATAATTGGTTTTCACCTTTAAATATAACGATAGTGGAATCAACTCAACCAGCTATTCAGGAAAAGTTGCTGTTGAAATCGGGAGAAGAGTGCTATGCTTTTACCAGGCAACCCAATATGATGTTAGCAGCTTATGGAACACAAATCCATTCAAGGAATTAAAGCTGTGAAACCAAATCGACAAAATCGTTAAAAAAATCTGTTTGATAATCAAACCCGTTATGATCCGCACATCTTACGGCCACAATGTTACGCTCCGGCAAGATGACCAAATAATTACCTCTATAACCATCTGCATAATAAGCCACTATTTCGTTGCTGTAAATTCTTTTACTCGACATAAGGTCATCACCTAAATTTTGTTGTAAAACATTGCCCCAATCATTGCCCAACACTTGTTTTAACTCCTCGAAAAAATCATACTTGTTTTCATACAGTTTGTTTCTCAAAGGGTTCATTTTCTTAAGAAATGATGTGCCGATCTGGGCAGCTTCCCATGTCTCCCAAACATCATCATCGATGATTCGTTTTTCAAAAGAAGGCATCCGCCACCATAACAACCCAAACCTTGAGTCAAATTTTTGTCCCTGTTTAAGAGATTCTTCAATCCAAGATGGACTGATCAGTTGCTTGCCGTTATACACACCTTTATTTGCCACAAGTTGTCCAAATTTTATCAGGTCGGAAGGTTTAATGACAAAAGCACCGTGCGTTGTAGGGTTGCCAGATTCATCTTGAATCCAATCATAGTTGGCTATATCCATTGGTTTGTAAAACTCCTCCACAAAAAAATAATCAAAACGCTTTCCTGAAGCTTTTTCTACAATGCCCCCTAGTAAAGCAACCGCTTTATTGTTGTAATCAAACTTTTCTCCTGGACTATTGGAAAGCTCTGCGGCAAGTGCTAGATCAATTATATTTTTCACTTTGTAAGTTGGTGCTGGCTCTAATTCGATACTTGCGTTTTGATAATTCTGAATGCCAGAGGTATGATTTAAAAGCATGCGAATTGTGATATCCTTTTTCCCGCCCTGTTTCCATGCCGGATACAAGGTCCAAACGGGTTGGTCCAATGAATCCAATAATTTTTTATCCATAAGTTTTCCTATGGCTAGGTTAACCAATGACTTTCCTGCAGAAGCAATGTAAAGTGGTTCATCATTATGGTCAAAATAATCTTCGTAAATGGTTTCTCCGTCTTTTATGATGACCACGGCATCGGAATTAGTTGCCTTCGCCTTTGTCTTTATCTTTTCAAGAGCATTTTTATCAATATCTTGAGAAAAAATACTTTTGGTGAAACCGATCAATAGTAAAATTGAAATAAGCAAACGCATAAGTTTGATGTTTGATTGCTTACAAACCTATGAACACAAAGCTTTGGGGAAGAATCTTAAACATTGCACAGGATACCGTGCAAAGTATTTAGGAGTTGTTTAATTGCGACAAATAGTCTTTTGGAGATTTTTTCTTTACTTTTTTGAAAATTCTATAGAAGGATGTATAGTTTTTAAATCCAGATTGGCCAACTATATAATCCAACGAATATTCTTTGAAAACACCCTTGCCCAACTTTTCTAAAACCGATTCGAGACGGTATTCATTGATATAATCATAGAAATTCTTTCCAAACCCCTTGTTTATCACCATAGAAAGCTTGGTCCTATTCCAAGACAGCTTATTTGCCAATGCCTGAAGGGTTAAACTTTGATTTAAATACGGCTGGTTTTCAAGCATAAAACTCGTCAATTCAGCTTTAAAACCTTCCAATTCCTCTGCATCAATATCGTTATTGGTCTGTTTCGTTTGAAATTCAGAATCTCCGCTAAA